>UBJH01000008.1_pt1 | contig 269987 bp, 316 predicted proteins | sample 2193721 | NCBI WGS metagenome assembly UBJH01 (sample SAMEA4703186, study PRJEB27089) | metagenome | reverse complement strand
CTGTGGGTGTATCTGTGGGTGTATCTGTGGGTGTATCTGTGGGTGTATCTGTGGGTGTATCTGTGGGTGTATCTGTGGGCGTGTCTGTAGGTATAGGTTTATGTGGTTTAGGTTTAAATAGTGGTGCAAGTATGTCCCCGACCCCATCAATCGCTTGCAAATAAATTGTATTTTGTCCCTCCACCGGATATGTGATTGTGATGTTTGGAAGTGTGCTTTCATTGTTATTTATGGCCCCAGCTGATACCGAAATTGAGATAATTAAGCCCAATATTGTTGCAATGAATATCAAGTTAATTCTGCAATCCTTTTCTTTATTCAATCCTGTTCCCATTATTTCACTTCATCCGATATGTAGCAAAGCAGCCCCAAATTATTTTTCCAGAGGGACAACAAACCTAAAATTCTCAATTACCTAACATATGTGAACTACCCCACCCTTTCGGGCTGGGGCTTCCTACGAGTCCTCGTAACCCTTTCGGGGAACTTTGGCTGTTTGTCGCAGATTACCGTTTTACCGATAGCCAGTACATGGCATTTTGTAATATATCACATTATTACATATATGCACAATTTGTTTAGCAGATTTTACGCTGTGCTGCAACCTGTTATCCGCATCAGTCCTGAACCTGATCAAGACCTCATTTTGACAACATCAGCTTTGATACCACGAGGGTGTGGTGTTCGTCATTTTTATATTGGTTTGTGGGGATATATATTTACCCTATATCATAATAATGACACAAGTGCAAAGGATCTGATTCATCCCTACCTGTCGGAAGGGGACTTCTCAACCCTTTGAACCCACGAGTTAATACTATCTTGTATGATAATAACGGAATCATAAACAGGGAATAAAAATAGAATAAAAAGACAAAGTAATATGTACAATAATTTACCTCATATAACAAATGAAACTGACTCTTCCCGATTTGGCATTCCTGATGGTGAGTGAAAGTGAACACAATGCTGATATGTATTATGCCAGCGGATTCCTGGCTTATGATTCATTCATTTACCTGAATTCAGGGAATGATATGATCATTGTATCGGATATGGAACTGGGCAGGGCAAAAAAAGAATCAAAAGTCCATGAAGTGATCCCTACATCCAGATACAACATTATGGATAAGATCCGAAAAAACAAGGATGCTGATGCCGCATATTGTGAAATTATCTCTGAACTCCTTCATTCAAAGAATTTAAATCGTATTGCTGTGCCATATAATTTCCCGGTTCAGCTTGCTGATTGCCTGCGGAAAGCAAATTTTGAGATAATCCCGATAAAAAGCCCATTGCGTGAAATGCGCGAAATTAAAAGTGAAAAAGAAATAAGCGCGATAGAATATGCCCAGAGAGCTGGCGAGAAAGCGCTCGCAGAAGGCATCAGGGCAATAAAAAATGCTTCTGTCATTGATGGAGTTCTCATGCATAACAATTCCCCCCTCAAAACAGAGGACGTAAGAACTATTATCGATAAATCGCTACTCTCTTTTAATTGTGAGGCGCAGGATAGTATTATCGCATGTGGGAGAGGAAGCAGCGACCCACACTGGAAAGGGGAGGGAGAACTGCGCGCTGATGAGCCAATAGTTATTGACATGGTGCCGCGATCTAAGAAAGAAAGGTATTATTCCGACATGACAAGAACAGTTATGCATGGAACCCCAATGGATGAACTTAAAAGTATGTATTCGGCAGTCCTTGATTCGCAGGAAGCTGCCTTAAATAATATAAAAGCAGGTGTAACCGGCGCCGAAATTCATAACATCGTATGCGATGTACTGGAAGAAAGAGGATATAAGACCTCAAGAGGGAAAAGCACAGAGTTCACTGAAGGCTTCATCCATTCAACAGGGCATGGCGTGGGTCTTGATATCCATGAAGGACCAAACCTTGGGGAAAATGGAAAAGAATTAAAAGCAGGATGTATTGTCACAGTGGAACCCGGTCTTTATTATAAGAATATCGGCGGTGTACGCCTTGAGGATGTGGTTGTTGTTTCCCACAGCGGATGCAAGAATTTAACTATGTTTGAGAAGAATCTGGTGCTATAATGACAGAAACCGATGAAATTATTGAGAAATACCGACAGGCAGGAAGGATCCTGTCTGAAGTCCGAAAACTTACAGCAGAAAAAGTTACAGAAGGCGCAAGCCTTCTTATGGTCGCGGAATTCGCAGAGGACATGATCCGTGAAAAAGGCGGGGGGCCTGCGTTCCCGGTAAACATTTCACGAAATGACGAGGCTGCTCATTCCACCCCATGTTTAAATGATAAATCAGTATTTGGAAAAGATATTGTAAAACTTGATATCGGGGTCCATATCGATGGATATATTGCCGATACTGCAATAACCGTTGACCTTTCTGGTAACCCAAAGCTTGTCAAGGCTGCTGAATCAGCACTTGAGGAGGCAATTGGATTCGTCAAAGCGGGTGTTAATACTTCAGATATCGGGGGAGTAATTGAAGATGCAATAACTTCCTTTGGTTATAAACCCATAATCAACCTCACAGGACATGGGCTTGCGCAATATATCCAGCACGCTCCGCCTGCGATCCCGAATAAGAGGATGCCGGGTGGTGTAGTTCTCCAGGAAGGTGATATAATTGCAATTGAACCATTCGCCACAAACGGCGCAGGAAAAATTCATGATGCAGGAAGCGCCGAGATTTTCCATATTGTTTCCGAAAGACCTGTGAGACACCCTTCGGCAAGGAAATTACTGCAGGAAATAGAGAAATATAAGACCCTCCCATTTGCAAAAAGATGGCTCGGTGAGCGTGTGGATTTTGCAATGCTTGCTCTTATCAGGGCAAATATTATCCGGCCATACCCGATACTTAAGGAAATCCAGGGCGGACTTATTTCACAGGCTGAACATACGATCATCGTGACAGCAGATGGATGCGAGGTAATCACCAGATGAAAATATTGCGGTTATTTTTATCTATAATTCTTCTTTTTGCCATAACAGATCTAGCTGCCGCACAAACTCAATGGATAAATAATATAACAGTAAGTGAATATAATGTTACATGGGGTTATAACGAGATTTATACAGGTATGGATTCCATAGGATATAAGACGAGAATTGACACAGGGATGGGGAATAATGACAGTTTTGTTAATGCATGGGAAGTCCTGAAAGCTGATAAGGAAGAGCGCAAAAGGTTCAAAAGCGCTATAGAAAATGAACTTGATATCAGGATAAATAATGAGACATCGGGTATAGAAATGATGGATGTTGAATCTGCATTATCACAGTCAATTATCGGAAAAACCCAGGTTCCGGATACTGTTGAGAACAGGTATATCGTCACTTACAGATTGAAAGAAAGCATTTATAACGCAAGTAGTGTCTGGTTCCTTGGGGAACCAAAATCCCCTGTAACAATAATTCTGCCCCAGGGCATCGATGTTGCGGATATTTCAGGCATGGACAATGAAACGAAGAATATCGATAAGAATACTGAGGTTACCGGGTATTTTTCAAATTTATCTAATAAAAGAGGACAGATCACGATCAATATTACAAAAAATACTTCATACATCGTTACTTCTCCAGTGATGAATAATTCTCCAGTGATGAATAAAACAGAAATCATATCTACTGAAATAAATGAAAATATTACAGAACCGGCATCCGGGATTTCTAAACAAATAAGAGAATGGAGTATTATCGGGATCGGAATTATTTTTATTGTAATAATATATGTTTTTAAAGTAAGAAAGAATTTGTAGTTTTAATCCTGTGCTCCTGCTATTTGCGTTCAATGTCATGATTTTATTCCATAGAATTTAATTTGGAATTCTGTTCCTTTATTGCGATTAATATCGATACTACCATGGAGTTGTTTTTCTGCAAGTATGGTTACAAGATGTAAACCCAGCGATTTGGTTTTTCGAAAATCCAGGTCTTTCGGAAAACCAATACCATTATCACCTATTACAAGTTCAAATAAGTTTTCATCTGTTGATCTGAATGATATATTGATCTCGCCTTTCATACTACCGGGAAATGCATATTTTAATGAATTAGTGATCAATTCATTTATTATCAATCCCGTTGGAATTGCAAGATCAATATCCAAAAATATGTCTTTGACATTAATATTTATTTTTATGTTTTCTGAATTTCTATAGGATTCAAATAAGTTTTCTGCTAAATCATTTATATATTCTTTGAAATCAATATTCCTCAGATCAGAGGATTGGTAGAGTTTTTCATGGACAAGAGCCATTGATAATATCCGGTTCTGGCTTTGTGCGAATATATCTTTGATCTTATTATCGTTGATATTTTCCATTTGATGAGATAACAGACTGGAAATTATCTGCATGTTGTTTTTGACACGATGATGGATTTCCCGCAAAAGTACTTCTTTATCATGGAGAGAGTCTTCAACTATCTTCTCTGATCGCTTGCGCTCTGTAATATCCTGTGCCACACAGACTATGTCCTGGATATTCCCATATTTATCATACATTATAGAAGCAGAAAAAATGATATCTATTTTTTTTTGGCCTTTTGAAATGAAAGATGTTTCTTCACCTGGAGGAATTCTCTTTTTGTCGATATCACACTTCATATTATTGAGGAGCAATTTATCTCCATCCGGGATAATTTTGTTAATTGGCTGGCCGATGATCTCTTGTTCTGTAAACCCAAGTAGCAAAATTGTGGCGTTGTTTGCTCTTTTGATAATACCATCTTGTGAGACAACGATCAGGCTGTCTTTCATGGATTTAATAATATTGTCTGTATATTCTTTGGATGAAATTATTTCTTCATTTGATTTCTTCAATTTTTGTACCATTCCATTGAATTCATTTGAAAGCTCACCAATTTCATCGTTTGATTTAATATCGATTTTCATGTCAAGATAACCTTTTCCTATCTTGACAGCTATATCCCTGAGTTTATTAATGGGGTTTGAGATATTTTTATCAATTATTCTTCCAATGATCAATGCGAAAAAAATAGCAATCCCGCTGATTATGAAAATTAAATTATAAAGAGAAGAAGCCTCATGTTTTGCCTGTAGATTATGTTTATTTTGAAGATCAATTTCAATTTTTCCCAGTTCAAGGCCATTTTGACGGATGGCAGCAGAAACAGCATCGAGCTTTCGTATCAATTCTTCGTGCTTTTTAAAATCAAATTCTCCCGTTGTTTTTATTTCATTATCGTAAAGTTTAAACAGCGAATCTGTAATAGATTGCAGCTCATCGGTTTTGGACTTTGTATCGCTTATTATCTTTATAGCATCCGGATTTTTTACTTTGCCTTCCATAATTGCTGTTTGTTCTCTTAAAGAGGCGATCCTCTGAAAAAGTTTCTTGCGGTCACTTTCGTTATGCAATGTTAAGAATAAAAACGTGTGACCTTCTGCCCTTTTTGCATAGCTGCTCACTTCATTAGATGCTTCTATTATGCTTCCGAAATGTTCTTCTCCTATTTCATAGGACGTTACAACACGATTATTGGCGTATAGTCCAATAATTCCTACTAAACCTACTAATAATGAGATTATAATAAACGCTAAGATCAATTTATATCTTATTCTCATTTTATTACCATTTATTCTAAAATTTCAACATCATTATTTTGAAATGAAATATGAATCTGATATTATTATGAGTTTATAAATGGATTTGTGATAAAGGTGTGAATATTATTCGGGATCAGGATTGCCCGGATCAGGACCTGTACAAATAAAATCTTGCCTTTTTATGATTCACCAGGGAATACTCTTTAAAATACTTTATCAAATCTGCTTTTTCGTTCCCGAATGGCCGTATGATAAGATCAGCCCCAACTTCCCTGGCAATTGCTGCGATCGCATCCTGGAGATCAATGGGAGGTCTAATAGCATAAATAAGGGACGCATTCCTGTATATTCCCATATCCGGTTTAAAGATGTCATCCCTGCAAAATCTTACACCCGCATATTTCTGTTCATGGACATCTGTAACCACTACATCCAGTTTATCCTTCAGGAGAAGAGCAACCTGGGGAAGGCTTCCAATCCCCACTTCCACGACTTTATTCCTGTAATTATTAATGATATATTCTGCAATATCTTTGTAATCAAGAATCATTGGTATGGTTAACAATGTATTGATTTAAGAAACTATCTGGGATGAAAATTAGAATGAAATTAAAAAAATAGATTGGACATCAGGATGAACTGCTACAAAACAAACTATTAATATTTACTCAAATAATAGCTATACATGGTATTCTGGTAATGGGGAATTCATGAAATTTAAAATCAAGAGATTTGATGGAAAAAACTCTAAATTTGACATGTTTGAAATAAAGCCAAAGCCTCACATGTCAGTGCTGGAGGCGCTTTTCCAGATACAGGATGAAAATGATGGCACCCTGGCATTCCGGTATTCATGCCGCGGAGCAGTATGCGGATCATGCGCCATGCTGATAAACAAAAAGCAGCGGCTTGCATGCCGTACCCAGGTATCTGAAATTGTTGGTGAGAAAGTGCTAACGGTGTCACCATACGGCCCTCTTGCAAAACCGGAATTTAAAACTGGCGATGAAATCCTGGTAGAACCCTTACCGAACCTTTCTTTGATCAAAGACCTGATCGTTGATATGAAACCTTTTTTCAAACATTATGAATCAATAAAACCATGGTTCGATATTGAAAACACAAATCCGGAAATTAACCTGATGTCGCAGGAGGCTACAAAAAAAATTGATAAATATGCCTCCTGTATCCTTTGCGGTCTTTGTTACGGGTCATGTCCTGTTTCTGCAAGAGATAAAGATTATATGGGTCCTGCCGCGCTTGCAAAAGCATGGCGGTTCTATACGGACCCAAGATTCCCGGGTCGTGAAATAATGCTTTCAAGAGTGGACTTTACAAACGGTGTCTGGGCGTGCGACCACGTTTACAGGTGTGTCGAAGTCTGTCCCAAACAGGTGCCACCCACAAATGCTATTACAGGACTTACAAGAAAAATAATATTGCAGAGAATAAAGAACATATTGAGGTAACTATGGATAAACAAAGAGCTTACGGCACAGGTATGTGGGCATGGCTGCTCCAGCGCGTTACGGGACTTCTGCTTGTAATTTACCTGTTCATCCATGTCTGGTGGGTTCATTTTCCTGGTGTGAAGACGCCATTTGATTTCTTGATTAATACGCTTTTTTTACCGGGTAGTCTCTCCATATTGATATTATTAATACTCGTGATCCCTCATGCGCTTAATGGTTTTCGTGTTTTTGTTATCGATTTCGGGATATCAGAGAAATCTCAGAGAATATTGTTCTGGGCGCTTACGGTTATTGGGATTTTTTTGATCATATGGGGATTTAGAACTCGACTGGCCTAATCAGGTATTTTTCAATCATATATTAATAACCTTCCCCAGCGCTGCTTCTGCCGCCTCAGCAAGCGCTTCAGGAAGAGTCGGATGCGGGTGTATCGTCCCTGCCAGATCCTCCAAAAAAGCAGCCATCTCTATGGAATGCGATGCCTCACTTATCAGCAATGATGCGTTTGCCCCGACTATATGTATACCAAGAATCTCTCCATCTGTTTTTGCCACCACTTTCACAAAGCCTTCTGTTCTGTCCATTATCAGGGCACTTCCCGATGCACGAAAAGGAAACTTGCCTGTTTTTATTTCGAAACCGCTTTTTTTCGCACTTTCTTCATCCAGTCCGACGGTAGCTATTTCGGGGTCTGAAAATATAGTCAGCGGTATTGCCCTGTTATCAAAGGCACTCAGGCTACCCGCTATCACTTCTGCTGCAACTTTGCCTTCCCTGAAAGCTTTATTGGTGATGAATGGCGGTCCGGCAACATCACCCACCGCAAATATTTTTGGATCGTTTGTCTTTCGTTTTTCATCCACCTTGATAAAACCTTTATCATCCAGTTCAATCCTTGTATTCTCAAGGCCCAGGTTCCCGATGTTCGGTTTTACACCCACGGCTGCAAGTATTCTATCAGCTTTAAGTTGCGTTTCCTTTCCTTTATTGTCGACAATCGTTATCACGGCTTTATTATTTTCTGTGCTCAACTTCTGCGGCGTATAATTATAATATATCTCTATACCCAGCGTTTTCATTTTCTGGCTTACCAATTCAACCAGTTCTTTATCGAACTGTGAAAGAATCCGGGAAGAACGCTGCACGATTTTTACTTTAGTTCCAAACTTGGCAAACATTGTCCCCAGTTCAATGCTGATATAACCTGCCCCCAGTATCACCAATTCCTCAGGTACCTTCATAAGGCCAAGAGCTTCATTGGAATTTATAATAAGTTTGCCGTCAAAAGGAAATCCCGGGAACTCATGCGGATGCGAACCTGTAGCGATTATTGCATTTTCAAATTCAAAGGTAGAGGAAGTTCCATCATGGGAGGTTATCCTTGCCCTGCTAGATGACTCAAAATATGCTTCTCCTTTTACCACCTGCACCCCATATTTCCTGCAAAGGTTTCCTATGCCGTCCCTTAGCTTTTTTATAACTTCGTACTTCCACTGCTGGATCTTTTTAATATCAAATTCGACAGAACCCTTTATCCCCGTGTTTCCCGGATTCTTTATATCATAAATGAAATTGGCCGCATGAATTAAAGTTTTTGAAGGAATGCAGCCACGGTAAACACATGTGCCGCCAGGGTCATATTTATCCACCAGTATCACATCCTTTCCAAGTTGCGATGCCCTGATGGCAGCGGTATATCCACCAGGCCCCCCGCCAACTACAAGAACGTCGCAGCCCGTGACGATATCTCCCATTACCATTTATTCCACGTCCAGAAGCAACAGATCAGGATCTTTCAGGTGGTCTATCAGGGTATTCATGAACCTTGCCGCCTGCGCACCGTCCAGCACCCTGTGGTCAAACGACAGGACAATAGGAAGTATTTTTCTTATCTTTATCTCCCCATCTAATACAACAGGCATGTCCCTTATCCTGTGGATGCCGAGTATGGCAACATCAGGAGGATTGATAATGGGCGTAGAAAAAAGCCCTCCGATGCTCCCTATATTCGTTATCGTGAAGGTATTTCCTTTTAAATCCGAAAGTTTGATCTTCCTTGTCCTTGCTTCTTGCGCGAGTTTCTCGCTCACCTGTGCCAGTTCCATGATGCTTATATGATCGGCATTTTTGATAACAGGGACCATCAAGCCTTCGGGAGTGTCTACTGCTATCCCTATATTGTAGTATCGTTTAAGAACTATTTCATTTTTCTTCGGATCAAGGGAGGCATTCAGGTATGGATGCTGTTTCAACGCTACGGTCACTGCTTTGATAATAAATGCAAGGTAAGTAAGCTTGATACCTTTTTCTTCGGCCATTTTTTTTTCTTTTTCACGGAGTTTGACAAGTTCAGTAACATCTGCCTCATCCATGGAAACAACATGCGGAGCCGTAAATATGGAGAGAACCATCCTTTCACCTATTGTCTTTCTGATACCTTTTATGGGGATTCTCTCTTCCAGTGCTTGTATTTCCGGGGCAAGTTCAGAAGGCTCAAGCGGCCTGGTTTCAGGCGTTTGGGCTGTGACTTTTTTGACATCTTCATCAGTTATTCTTCCCCCCTGCCCTGTACCCTTAACCTTTGATATATCCACGCCAAGTTCCCTTGCAATGCGCCTTGTAGATGGCGTAGCTAAAACTCTACCCGGCATCCGGGCAGGCTCCTGGGATTTAACTTCAAGCGGTTCTAATCCCGAAGTCTTATCTTCAGGTGGTTTAACCTCTGCAGGCTTGACTTTAGCCTCAGGCACCTTTACTTCTTCTCCTGGTAATGAGAGTGAAGCAAGGGTGCTGCCGACTTTTATCAAATCCCCCTCTTTTCCAACAAGTTTCAATATCTTCCCTGCTTTCGGTGAAGGTATTTCAACTATGGCCTTATCGGTCTCGATCTCTGCAATTGCCTGGTCAGCCTTGATTTCTTCTCCCTCTTTTACCAGCCATTTGACAATCGTGCCTTCAGTCACACCTTCGCCAACATCCGGAAATTTCAAATCGACCATATATTCACCTCAAAAAGCCGCAACCTCTCTTATTGCATCAGCTACTTTCGCGGCGTCCGGAAGATAGTGATCCTCAAGCTTGGGCAACGGCACCGGAACATCGAATCCTGTTACCCTTTTAATCGGTGCTTCAAGGGAAAGGAAAGCTTTTTCATTAATTCTTGCTATGATCTCTGCGCCGGGACCAAGTGTCCTCGGCTCCTCGTGAACTATGACCACCCTGCCGGTTTTCTTAACAGAATCTATTATGATCTTGTCATCCAGAGGCGAGAGCGTGCGCAAGTCTATAAGCTCAACACTGAGATCTTTGACCTGCTCCATGGCTTCCTGGCACACCCTGACCATGGCACCCCAGGCTATAAGGGTCAAATCCCCTCCTTCCGTAAGCTTCTTTCCCACGCCAAGCGGAACCGTGTATTCACCTTCCGGTACTTCTTCCTTAAAAGCCCGGTAAAGTTTTTTGGGCTCAAAAAAGAAAACAGGGTCAGGATCCCTTATAGAGGAAATAAGGAGTCCTTTGGCATCATATGGGGACGATGGTATCACTACCTTAAGACCCGGGATATGGATAAAGAACGTTGCCACTGCCTCTGAATGGTGTTCCAGTGCCTTTACACCCCCTCCATAAGGCGCCCTGATGACAATGGGACAGTGGTACGTCCCACGGGAGCGGTACCTGATCCTGGAAGCATGGGCTGCGAGCTGGTCAATGGTCATATAACTGAATCCCTCGAATTGTATCTCAGCAACGGGCTTTAGATCCGAAACTGCCATTCCTATTGCAGTCCCCACTATCCCGGACTCTGCAAGGGGCGTATCGATTACGCGGTCGCTTCCGAACTTGCCGAGGAGACCTTCTGTGACCCTGAATACTCCCCCATCTACACCCACATCCTCGCCCATGACCAGAACCGTGGGATCCTTTTCCATTTCTTCATGCAGCGCAAGGTTGATTGCTTGTACCATATTGAGTTTAGCCAGACTCATTCCCCCTTCTTTTTTGAAATGGAGACCTGGAGTTCATCCATCTGTTCTTTTAAGTGTTGGGGCATTTCGGCATACACATACTTGAACATGTTCTCAACGGCAGGCTTAGAGTTTTCAGCCTCATTTACAGCCTTCTCGATTTGCTCAGTAATTTCTTTTGTCATTGCATCTTCGCGGCTCTGATCCCAGATGCCTTTTTTTTCAAGGTATATGCGCAGACGTTTTATTGGATCCTTTTTTTTCCATTCTTCGACCTCTGCCGCCAGTCTGTATTTGGTGGGATCATCGGATGTTGTATGAGGACCCATGCGGTAAGTGAAGCACTCTATCATTGTGGGACCACCGCCAGACCTGGCTTTTTCAAGTGCGGCTAAAGTTACGCTATACACAGCCAGAATATCGTTACCATCAACCTGGATGCCTTCAAAACCATATGCTAAAGCCTTCTGTGCAAGTGTTTTTGATGCAGTCTGCTTTTCTCTGGGAAGGGATATAGCATACTGGTTATTCTGGCAGATAAAAACCGTCGGGGTCTTGAATACGCCCGCAAAATTCATACTTTCATGAAAATCTCCTTCCGAGGTTGCCCCATCCCCGAAATATACTACAGAAGCTATATTCTGTTTCTTAAGCTTCGCTGCCCATGCGGCTCCTACGGCATGGAGCATCTGGGTAGCGACAGGAATAGCCACTGTAAAGTTCTTCGGGGGGAGCGTCAGGTTTGCGTCCTCTGAACCCATCCAGTAAATGTAAAGAAGTGAGAGAGGGATACCTCTTGCTATCTGGACACCGTGCTCCCTGAAAGCTGGAAAAAACCAGTCATCGGGTTTCATGGCAAAAGCACTTCCTACCGCCGTCGCTTCCTGCCCGAGGGAAGAGCCGTATGTAAGCATCCTCCCCTGGCGCTGAAGCTTCAATGCTTTATCATCAAACATGCGGGTCAGCACCATTGTACGGTAGAATTTTTCAAGTGTTCCTTTATCCAGTTTTGGCTCCAGGCTCTCATCCACATTACTTTGCGCGTCAAGAATCGAAAGCCAATCCACACTCATATCCAGAATTTTTTGCCTTGGCAACTTAACACCCTGATTATTAATTGGCTCTATACCCTTTTAATCTTTACTGAATTTTGAAATTTCATAAAAATTACCTCATATACATCCATTCCTCGCTCCTATATTTCTTCTCAGCAAGCTCCTTAGCTCTTGCCAGTTCATCCTTACTCCATGTGCCGAAATCATAATCCTTGCCTTCTGTAAAAGCATAAACCAGAGCTTCATAAACCTCCATCTTTCCTGCATCGCAGTGCATTTGAACGCAGGTGACACGCTCCTTAGCACTCTTTATCATCTTATCTGTAATTTTCTGTTTGCTCACATTAAGCACACTGAACATTGTTTTCAGGTCAAGACTGTAGAGAAGGGTGCCATGCTGAAGTAATATCCCTCCTCTCCTTGTCTGGGCGCTTCCCGATATTTTTTTGTCATTTACAAGAATATCGTTAACCGGCCTGAACTCAGCTTCAATTCCAAGGCTTTTAAGGCCGCTTACAAGCCAGCCGCATATCAACCTGTACGACTCTATTATGTTCTTAGGGAATACGTTTGCAGGCGCTATCACGCTATATGTTATCTCCCCTTCAAAATCGTGATAAACCGCCCCTCCGCCTGTCCAGCGCCTTATGCAATCCACTCCAAGTTCCCTGCATACATCTAGGTTGACCTCATCTTCTATACCCTGGAAATATCCTATGGAAACAGCATTCGGTTTCCAGTTGTAGAACCTTATGGTGGGCAGCGATGAACCAACTCTCACGCCTTCGCATACGGCTTCATCAAGAGCCATGTTGAGGTAGGCGTCATGCGTTTCAAGCCCTATAAATCTCCATTTCATTTTTAACCTGCCTTTTTTGTTTATATGAGGATTATGGATTTGATGAAAAAAATGACCTTTAGACATAAGGTGCCATTATGCGCCAGCAACATGCAAAGAGCAAGTCCAAAACGCATCGTCCTGGTGTCTGCAGGTATATAAGAATTGATATGTTTATGCAATTATCTTCTTTATTTCGGCACAGGTGCCTTGCGAGCTCTCAGTTTTGCATTAAAATCATCTAATCTCTTTTTCTCAGCAGGATCTTCTTTTGCTTTGACTTTTTTTGCTGCCGCTGCATTATCCATTGAGCTTTCTAGTCCGACCATTTTTTCACCTCCTCTAAACTATTCTTTTATATACCTGACTTCGCCAGTTAGCCTATAAAAAGGGATGTCACATTTCAGACATTCTGTGAAAAACATGAATGAAAATGTAATATTCCCAATAGGCAATAGTGTAATGCCTGACATAATAAAAAAAGATTACGGTTATTTGTGACCGTTTCAATTCGTGTTGCTGAATTTTAATGAATCGATTTACCCAACTTAAGTGGGAGTTACCATCTAATTGGTTGGTGTGGTTACTGAAGGAACCTCATTTTTTTTCATGACACGTTCACCCATAGATGAAGATCTCTGTAAGGTGCGGTAATATTTCCATCCTTATATAGCAAGAATTCAAGTTTAAGGTTATCGCCAGTCTTTTCAGGAGTAAATAAAACCTTTTCCACCCATGTAGAGTTATCCCTAAGTTGAACCTGCATTGTATTCAGAGTATCGTTCTCAAGTAATATGTTTAATGTATAGTTCGTTAGTACATGTTCCTGGTTTGTAACACCAACGATCACGCTGCTGGTATTTCCAGCTTCCAGCTGTGTGTGGTAGCCTTGCGCCATTCCATCATCCCCAAGAATATAGAATTCCGTAAATTTTTCACCCTGCTTAGGTGTGGCAATTACATATATCAACATAATTATTGAGGCGACAATTGATAAGATCAAGATTGTAGTAAGGATTCTATCTGCCCCTTGCTTTGAACTGAAGATATCACTTTTTAAAGAAGAATACATGTATGAAAATGGAACCTCAAATCTCTCTTCTTCAGGCATCTGCGATCTTTTAAGATAAGCTATCAGTAACATTGCCAGAGTAAAAACTGAAAGGGAGACAAGGATCGGGACAAGTCTTATTCCAAAAGGAGTAAAATTCAATCCAAGACCAATTAATGGAACAACTGCAATACTTAATCCAAAGCTCAATGCAAGCCTTTCCAGGCCATCAAGATCGTTTTTCTTCGGGAAAAGTGCTGCGATCAGGGCATAACCAGGCAAAAATAATACCATTGGGATCGCCAGAATTGTTCTGACAGGGCTCGTATTTAGAGGAGGGAGCAATACGAATAATACCGTTAAAATAATGATCATTGCTACGATTTGAAGGTCCTTTGTATGCGACATGTGAGTTAATATAATTTCAAACTAATTTAGCTTTCTGTTTTGGAGAGAGGAATCTCTACGATCATCATGTAAACCAAGGGGCTCTGATGGAAAGGCAAAGCATTGACTCATGATAATGTTCTTAGTCTGATCTGCACAGTAGAATCTTTGCAGAAAATAAAATAAAAAAATAAAAAAAAAGGAATTATCCGATCAATGCTGCTGTTATACCCATTACTCCCGACTGGATAATTATCGCAACTGTGATTATTACACCTGCCATTTCAAGTGCTACTGCAACATTTCCTTTCTTGAGTTCTGCGAATTCATCGATTCCCTTGGTCAGTTTATCGAGAATATTCAATGCAAGATATATTGCTACTATTGCAAGCACTATGCCAAGTATAAGTTGAACAATGCTTACAACAATTATCGTTATACCTAAAGAGGAAAGCAGACCAGCTTTGATAGCCTGTGAAATTCCCACTGAAATACCTGAAACTCCTGACTGGACAACTATTCCGATCGCAATGAATACTGATGCGACAAGGATTCCTACCGCAGTATTACCTTTGGCGATCTCCTTTTCTTCGTCAATTCCTTTAGTTATCTTTCCTAATACGGAAAAACCAATATACAATGCAACGACTGCAAGGATAATGGCAATAACCAATTGTATAATTCCTACGACTGCGTTTACTGGTTCCATATATTCACCTCACGCTGTTAGCGCGATTATTATAATGGAGGTAATGTAATATATAATTATGGTAATGTCAATAATTTATTATTGTTTCTTCAATCAAGATACACAAGTGCTTTATTCGGGCATACTTTAACGCATTGCATACACAAATTGCATTTTTCATGATCTACCATGGCAATGCCATCCACATGCGTCAAAGCCCCGGTTTCGCACACCCCATCGCACTTTCCACATTTCTTACATCCAAGAACAATAATAAAACCTGCGGTTTCCATTCATAAGCTATTTAAACTTAAATGTATAGATAGGTTTTGTACAAATTGTGCAAAACACAGGATTATTATGCCAAGATCAATTCCGGAAATGATCCGGGGAAATTTCAAATGTGACGATATCGCAAAGTGTATCCTCGGTCTTAAGAACATCGATATAGATGCTTATAAAGTACTTGTGGCAAAAGGCCCCATGACAGCAGAAAGCCTGGGTGAAATCCTTACCCGTGAGCGAAGCACTGCTTACAGGTCGTTACAAAACCTGATGACCAGTGGTCTTGTTCACCGCGAGACAAAAACCATCACAGAAGGCGGGTATTACTATGAATATAAAGCGCTTGAACCCATAAAGCTAAAAGAGATGGTAGAAGGAAACATCGATGACTGGTATAATAAAATGAAGAAAATAGCAGCTAATATTGATATAGAAATAATGAAATAAATAATTATATATAATATAAATTCAAATTCCAAAAATACTATCGCACACTTCTTCTGTTTTTTCCCTGAATTCCTTCCGGGAAAAACCCATCATTGCCGCTGCGAACATGGCGCCCCCCGCGCCTACTCCTTCCTTTACATCGCCATCTTCATACATACGAAGGCCTTTTCTCCGTGAATTTCCAAAACCGGGATCAGCAGCAAAAGCCTCGTAACCCAGGATTTCGGTCATTTCCCGAAAATTTGCGCTTTTATCATCAGCAACATATCGCGTAGTTGCGATGGAAACATCACGCACAAGACCAAGATGTTTGATGACGCCCAGGACAGATACCATCTGTGTCCCCCCGGCAAGCATAGTCTTTTTATTGAGCCCGTCAACAAGTCCTGCTGCTGCTGCCATCATCGGGTCGCCAAGACTTTCAATAGCTTTAAGCGGGCTGTTCCTTAAGCTTCCAAAGGATATTCCTGAATATTTCATCGCTTCTTCTACAGCTTTATTCTTTATTCCCAGGGGGTTTTTCGGGAAGCTGGATGAGACTTTACCGTCATATCCAAGAGCCTTGAGCACGCCCATTGCAGTAGTTGTCCCGCCTGGCACGCTTTCACCAATTATCACAAAATCCGAGAGTTTTCCGAGCTTTTCACCAAGTGACTTTGATTTATTGTAAATTTCAAACGCATCAATAACTGCATGACCTTTTCGGATATCACCGCCAGGATGGGCATTCAGGTCTAAGGTCGGTATCATTGGAGGGACGCGAAGTCCTGAGTTAATAAAAATACAGGGAATTTCTGTAAGCAGCATTGAAGCTCTTGTCAAAACTGCGGGAGAAGGAGCTCCTGATGGCGTCATTGCCGGTTCATTTATGCTCATGGCATAACCCGTTTCCACAAGTTCTGCATCTGCAGCAGGAGTAAAATCGGTGAGTTCCGGAGATTTTCCTGCTGCAGAAATATGGGGGATTTTAGCCGTGTCCGTATTTGCAAGTATGCAAACGAACAGGGGTTTTTCCGGGCTAAAATCCGGCCTGGGCTTAACCCACATCTTTTTCCTATAGCAGGTTTGATGTTTCGATATGGATCGATGCCGGGCTTTTCACGATATTTCCCATTTTTGCGCCTACCAGGTTCTCAATACCTTTCTCAGATGCAATATCGACAATACGCTGGGTTATAACGCCATCAAAGACTACGCATTTAATATTGCCATTTGCTTCTTTCAATGCTGTTGCAAGATCACGAACCGGCACTTCATTGATTGTATTGTTATTTTCATCTAAGAAGCGAGCGCTAAGGGTGCCGCTCAAATCGGTTATATGTTCCTGGAAAGGACTTTCCTTTAATTCTTTTTCGTATTTTGGTTCTTCCCTGGGTTCAAATCTGGATTCTGCTCTGGGTTCAGTTCTTGTTTCCGCCCTGGATTCAAATCTATGTTCTGCCCTTGGTTCAACTCTTGCCCTTGGTCTTTCTGGTTCTGCGACCGGCTCATTTTCTGCAGGTCCTTCCCTCACAGTTTTTGTTTCTATTTCTTCCGGAAGTAGAGGTTCGCCTCTTCCGGCTTTCTTCTTTGTTGCTGCAAGTATCGCTATTCTTCTCTTCTTGTTGACCTGGTAATAATCCAATGCATTCTCAACAGGTATTTTCTGCCTTAATGATTTTACAACTTCTTTCTGGACAAGTTCCTCAACGCCTTTCCCGTCAGGGGCACGTGCAATGAAATCCACATCTGCGACCTGGAGCAATTCCTTGATAATCAATTCTCCGCCCCTGTCGCCGTCTGTAAAGGCTGTAACGGTCTTCTTCTTGCACAGGTCTGCAACAGCCTGCGGCACATTGGTACCGCCAACAGCTATTGCGTTCTTGATGCCGTATCGCAGAAGGTTCAGGACATCTGCCCGCCCCTCAACAACGATAATGGCATCTGAATCAAGCACATTCGGGCCCATGGGGATATTATCTTTCCCGTATGTGGTCATTTCCTCTATCCTTACTGATTGCCTTACCTCATCGATGATCTCCTGGCTTTCCGGAAGCATTTCATCGAACATGGCTGTAAGGACTTGTTTTGCCCTGTCCACTATCTGTTTTCGTTTCGAGCTTCTCACATCTTCTATTTTCACGATGCTGATATTGGAAATGCAAGGGCCGATCCGGTCAATGGTTTCAAGGCTTGCTGCAAGGACTGCCGTCTCAACTTTGTCAAGACTTGAAGGGATATCTATAGTTCCTGCCGATTTACCCATGCTTGACTTTATGTTGACCTCAAGCCTTCCGATTCTGCCGCTCTTTTGCAGTTCCCGCAGGTCAAGGTCCGCACCGATCAACCCTTCAGTTTGTCCGAATATTGCTCCGACAACATCCGGGCGTTCTATTACTCCGTCTGCTTTTATTGTTGCATGAATGATATATTTTGTTGTATCTGAATTTTGCATAATGTACCCTCCCTTTGAAAAGTATTAGAAAAAGATCTCATTAGTTTGAGCTTATGCTATTTTTGAAAGTACCTTTCCTGAACTAAAGTACCGTATTAGTCCCGGACCCTTTGACTTTATCTTATAACCCAAACCGTAAATGACAATAACATTGATCTATCAGGTCACAATTGGCATCTGTGACCCCTGTATGATTTTGAAATATCTAATTCTAATTACTTTCCGCTGGATGATGTTCGCATTGATGTATTATTTATTTATCTATGCAAACTTATCCTATAATTAGATATATCCCTTTAAAAACCTTACGGTCTCAGGGAGGGAATCTCATAATTAATATTATAATCATAAATGGATATAACATTGGCCACCAAGCCCTGTAAATTAAAGGCAAACCAAATATTCACTTGTTATTTTTATTCACAGATTATTAATAATATATCGCCAGTACCCTTCCTCTTTATGGATAATATTTGTATACAATTATAGCTATTGTCTACTTCCCCCTGGCAGCAACAACATGCCAGATGGGAATTTATAAGATATTTGACAAACTAAAGTATATGCGATATCAGGATTGATGAGCGAAGATGGAAGACGCATAAACAATAATTTTTCATTCTGGCAAAGATGGCTGTTGGTTGTCGGCGTGGTCATTTCAGTATCTGGAATCATGATAGTACTCTTGAGTGGAACTCCGCTGTTTGATATGTTCAATAGGCAGATTGATCCTGTTTTCTGGGGTCCTAACACTGTAGAGGACAACGCAAAGGGTTTTCAGCAATGGATTTATGGTGTTTTAGGCGCAACTATGGCAGGGTGGGGAGTTTTCATGACTTTCATCGCCCACTATTCTTTCCGTAATAAAGAGAAATGGGCATGGAATTGTATGTTCGTGGGAATGCTTGTATGGTTTGTTTTGGATACATCTATTTCCATTTTCCACAAAGTCTATTTCAATGCTGTTTTTAACACTGGTCTACTGATTATAGCAATGTTGCCAGTTGTCCTCACGAGAAAATACTTTATCCAATAAAGAATGTTTTATTCTGCGCATGATTTTCATTCCCGGATGATATTATCTGTCACCAATTCAAATGTTCCATTTATACCATTGACATCAACTATGTATATTCCCTTTTTCAGTCCATCAACATCGATGGAAATCAATTCCTGGAAAGGTACAATAACCTCTGTGCAAAATGTATCCGCAGGTCGAACTGTATTAATTCGGACGAAAAAAGTGTTATCCTTTTGTTCTGTCGTGATTTCGTCTATCCTGGTGCAGCCATCAGGCAGATAGCCTCTGGCATTGGCTTTTATTTGCACAGGAAATGATTCAAGAACCATTATTTCAATACTCTCAACAATGGCATTGCCGTAATTAAATTTGCCAGTGTTATTATTCCCGAAATCCAACTCATCGCCCGATAAAAATGTTTCAGTTGTTTTTAATTGTCCGTTTTCCATCCAATCGAACCGGATCGTTACGTTCACCACTGTTTTCGGTAGAGTCCTCTCCCTTAAATACTCTGAATAAAATTCCATAATTTGCCCTTTGTTCGCAGGTAGATCGCCTCCCACAGGGACTTTTTTCCTGACAACTTTATTGTGGGCAGCGTCCGTAAATATTACCGTTGCAGTCAGATTTTTGGCAATTATATCCCCTTCATTCCAGAATGTTCCATGCACTTTTATGCCTTCTATTTCTGAATTGTTTTCTTCCGCTCCCTGCGAAATACCAACATCGCTAACAATATGTACCCCCGCGGTTCGTTGCAGAGGCGTAAACCATGCAAGTACGACTATTGCAAAAACTGCCAGCAGTGCAATGAAAACCAAATTCTTTTTTGATATGTTTTTCATATTCTTCATCCTTCATTTCTTCTTCTTCCCTATCTCCCCATAAGCTGTTTCAATCGCTTTCCTGCTTATCTCCTCGTAGTATTTTTCCATCTTCTTATTAAAATCTTCCTTGCGGTCCCAGAACTGCGGCGTACCCAGGCGTTTTATGACCGCGGCGGGCACATCGGGGCGTGATATATTGACAGAGAATGATTCAAGTTCCCCGCCGCCCCAGAAACCCTCTGCTGACAAAGGAACATCCTTTGGTTTTTCAGCCTCTTTCTGTGGTTCTTTTGGTTTCTCATCCCCTAGGCGCTTTTTGCGAAGTGAAACAGTGATATCTTCTTTTGTCCGTCCCCTCAGGTTAAAAAGCATGAACGGATCACGGTCAAACTCCTCGGCCAGAATGTAATATACAGCAGCGATGTGCTTACATGGGTTTGCGCTGTCGGGACATGAACAGTCGGTTTTGATGTCTTTAGAAGATTCGGGGAACAGCCCCACATCGACTGCTTTAAAAGCCTCTTCGATATTCTGCGGCATTTCCCCAGCAAGTAATTTTGCTGCAAAGATCGCCTTTTGGGCCATCTCTTCAGTGGCTTTGGTCCACGCTTCGACGGAAAGCGGCTTTACCTCTATGACGACAGAATACGGTTTAGAAACAGAACCCTGCACGCGTGCTGTGACCTTTCCTGGCGTTAGCTTAAAATCAAGAACTTGCCCACCCCTTGCATATCTTCGTCCTCGCTCAAGCCTGTTGCTCCACCCGAAGGATTCAAGAACCGCCACCCAGCGCTTTGACCACCATGTATCACCGATGCTGCCTCGCTTGCTTTTAGCTTTGATGCCGCCTTCCACTTTTATAGGTTTTGAAGCGGTGTGGCCGCCCCAGAAATTATCGCGCCAGGCCATTTAACTCCCGTTTTCCTCATCATTCATCCGCCACCGCCTCGCGCCTGAGCGTGAAGAGCTCCTTCAAATGTTGGGTAGTCATCTCGGTCAACCATCCTTCTCCTGTGCCTATGATATTCTCGGCAAGATCTTTCTTTACCTCTATCATCTCATCAATTTTTTCTTCAAGCGTCCCATCACAAATGAACTTGTGCACCAGTACCTTCTTTGTCTGCCCTATACGGAAAGCCCTATCCGTAGCCTGGTTCTCCACTGCCGGGTTCCACCACCTGTCAAAATGGAAAACGTGGTTCGCACGCGTAAGATTTAGACCCACGCCACCCGCTTTTAGTGAAAGTATGAATATCCTTGGGCCGTTCTTTTCTGAGAACCGCATGACCATATGGTCTCTTTGCTTCTGGTTTACTCCGCCGTACAAAAAGAGTACCTCCTGCCCGAACACCTTCTGGAAATGAGTCTTAAGCATACTTCCCATCTGTGCGAATTGTGTAAAGATAATAGCAGAATCACCCTCGGCAAGCACTTCCTCAAGCATCTCTGTTATGCGGTTCAACTTTCCTGATCGCTCCGGTATGGAAGAGCCATCGCCAAGGAACTGGGCCGGGTGATTGCACACCTGCTTTAACTTCATAAGAGCAGAAAGCACCGCGCCTTTTCTTTCTATACCTTTGGATTCCTCGATTTTTCTAAGCATGTCCCCGACAACAGCTTCATAGAGCGTAGCTTGCTCCTTTGTGAGGTTGCAGTGTTCTTTTATCTCGATTTTATCGGGGAGGTCTTTTATGATAGAAGAATCTGTCTTCAGGCGGCGAAGTACGAACGGTGTGACAATGCTGCGCAGGCGCGAGCCAACTTCTTTATCGTTATAACGTTCAATGGGAAGAGCAAAAGCCCTCCTGAATCCTGCAGCAGAGCCGAGGTAGCCCGGGTTCAGGAACTCCATGATAGACCATAATTCACTCAGGCGGTTCTCAACAGGGGTCCCCGTCAGAGCTACCCGGTATCCGGCTTTTATCCTTCTTACGGCCTGTGATTGTTTGGTTGACGAATTCTTGATGTTTTGCGCTTCATCTAGAACAACGCCATTCCATTCAACCCCGGCGAGTATTTCTTCGTCCCTGTGAGTGAGCGCATAGGTACTGATAATGAGGTCGTAATCAAGAACTTCTTCGAGAAACTCTTTCTTCCTGCGGTTAATACCGTGATGTACAAGTACGCGAAGGGATGGGGCGAACTTCTTTGCTTCTCTTTGCCAGTTCCCGACAACCGACGTGGGACATATAAGGAGTGTCGGCCTGTCAATGCCTTCTTCTTTATCCTTTAATAACAAAGCAAGGAGCTGTATAGTCTTTCCAAGCCCCATATCATCAGCAAGGCATGCTCCAAGTCCATACTGCCTCAAAAATGAAAGCCATGAGAGACCTTTCACCTGATACGGGCGAAGCTCACCTGTAAAGCTGTCTGGCTGCTGAATTTGTTTTACCCTTTTGCGTCCGGATAATTGTTCGAACACGGAAGATAGACCCCCTTTTGCCTCAAATCCTGCAATTGGAAGACCTGTTTGGGATACTCCCTGGCCAATACTGAGCTTCATAGCCTCGCTCAAGGTCATTTCGCCGGAATTTTTTGATCTGAAGAATTTTATTGCTGCATCAATTTCATCTTTTTTCAGTTCCACCCATTGTCCCCGTATGCGCACAAGTGGCTCTTTGAGGATTGAAAGACGCTCAAATTCCTCCTCACTTATGGCTTCGCCCCCGAGTGCAAGCTGCCAGTTGTAACTTATTATTGAATCAAACGTAAATATTCCTTTTCCCGTCTTTGGCTCGCGTTTTGGTTTTACGTTTAATTTTATCCCGAATTGGGTTTTTGCCGCGCCCTTGTTCCACCATTGAGGGATAAGCACGCCAAAGCCGCTTTCGGAAAGCAGGGACGCTGCCTCTTTTAAGAAGGCATAAGCCTGCCGGGTGCCAAGTTCTGCGGCAACAGGTCTTGCCATATTCAGGCTATCTTCGATCGGGGTAAATAACCGGGAGGCTTTTCCAAGGTCAGCAAGCAGCTTTTCCTGCGGATGGTCAAATTTACGGGTCAGGAATGAAAGAGTGTCCTGTGACTCCTTCCAAACCTCATCTGCCGGAACAAGAAGGCTCGGGTCATCCGATGCCTGGAGGAAATAACGAAGACTCCAGCCATCATCTACTTCCGATACAGGCGGTTCAAGGCGAAAACATGTGCGAAATCCGGATTTTTCTATTTCGTGTATTGGCCCGCTCCATGATCTTATTCCTTCAGATAGGGTTTTAAGTCCATGAGTATTGGTTTTTATCGGTTGGCCTGTTGTAAGGGATTCTAACCACCATTGATATACCCGAAGTTTTCCTTTGTATTTCAGAAATGGGTATCCATCTCCGGATGCACCCGTCAATTGCCGAATTTAGAAAAACTGAAACTAATGCTTCGGGAAGGCCTGGATGCCCATTCCGGAGGATAGATCTGCATATTGGCGGCATCGCGCCGGCAAGCATTGACATGCGCGTCATATCGTCCTGGTCATTGAGCACGTACTGCCATCGAGCAAAGCTGTGACCATTATTCCCGGAGGAGACGAGTCCGGGAACAAAATGCTGTTTTGACAGAAGTTCCATTGCGAATTTTGAGACTTTGCTCCAGAACCGAAAATCTGTCCCGATGGCAAAACCGTCTATTTTTGTCCAAAAACCGGAAAACATTGTGAGGAGCGACACAGCATCTTCTGGCGGAAGGCTTAAACCATCAATTTTCCATGCTGTCAGCCCGACTTTCTCTGTTCCATTTTCGCTTCTATCTTCCCTTATAAGGTCAGGGGAAGCCTGCGGGGAATTTGAAATTGAGGGGAGCGTGATGAATACGCTATCCTGGCGCGCCTTTTTAATGCCGCTGTTTGCAAAATCAGGTGATGTGATAATTTTGAAAATATCATCTTGCGAAGCCTGGAAAGGATGGGGACGCGGCATCCCTGCCCGGGGACGACCTGTGCGTTTTACCCTTGTTGATGTTGAAGACTCACCCCATAGAAAGAAGTTTCCTCGCTCCTCTATTGAAGCAGGCGGTTTCCATGTTCCATGCAAGACTATCATTGAAAACAAGTCTTATCATTAGTTTATTGTAATAAATATTTGTTCTTTTAATAGAGCCAAATCCTGCATTCATGTCTGCTCTAAATAAAGCTCCAATGCTATCATTAGGAAATATTAAATATTGAAAGAAATCATATCCATAAAAACATATGGTATTTAAGAGTTTATTAGAACCTTTAGAAATCAATGACATTATATTACCAAATAGAGTAGTTTTTCCAGCTTTCCAGACAAATTACGCTTCATCAGAGGGGTATATTACTGAAAGATTGCTGCGGTTTTATGGAAAAATAGCTGCAGGAGGAAGCGGTCTTGTCATAGCAGGCTGTATGGCAGTTTCCGACGAAGGAGCACCTGAAACGAATGTAATAAAGATCAATGATGACAGAAACATTCCAGGATTGAAAGAACTTTTTTCACACATCAAAAATAATGGTTCTGTTGCAGGAGCACAGTTGATCCATGCAGGTCGGCAGACCTTATCCGCGATCACAGGTTATCCTGTCGTTGCACCTTCAGCGATCCCTTGCCCTTTAATGAAAGAAAATCCTGTTGAACTTGATATAGAAGGGATCAAGAAGATTCAGGATGATTTCGTGCACGCTGGAGCAAGGGCAAAAAAAGCGGGAGCACAGTTAATCGAACTACATGGCGCTTACGGCTACCTTATCGGGGGTTTCCTTTCACCATATTCGAACAAACGAAAAGATGAATATGGCAGCGATAAAACTCTTTTCTTTACTGAAATAATCGAAAAGGTCAAAAGAAGTATTGGAAATATTCCCATATCATGCCGGATCAGTGTTGATGAATTCGTGGAGGGTGGGCTTACCTTGAAAGAAACAAGGATCTTTGCTTTAAGGCTTGCGGAAGCCGGAGCTGATGTTCTAAGCGTGGCGGCAGGAACATATTCGAGTATTCACAGGATGGCGCCGAAAATGGAATTGGGTGAGGGCGTCCATGTTCATCTTGCTACCGCAATTCGTAAAGCAGTGGATGTTCCTGTCATATGCTCTGATAATATTCGAAATCTTGAATATGCGAATAATATTATTTCAGAAAAAAAGGCGGACCTTGTTGCAATATGCAGGCCGCAGGTAGCTGACCCTTTTTTTATTAGGAAATCCTTAAATAGCCAATTCTATAATGAATGTAAAGATTGTGGCAATTGCCTTTATTTCTTAAAAGGAGAAAAATATGTCTCCTGTCCCCAGAACCCAGCGCTCCAGGATGGATAAAAACGAATCAACGAAACTGAAAGCATTATCTGATATTGCATCAATAGATGTGACTTTTGAATTTAGTAAAATTCTGAACAATATACTGAAAATTACCTGCGAATCGATGAATGCACATTCAGGCACGATAATGCTTATTGATGAAGTTACTAAACAGCTTGAGATGGCTGCTTCATACGGGCTTCCATGTGATTATATTGAAAGGGTATATGAGTTGGCAAAAAAATTCAACATGCCAATAACAACAAGCCCTTCAGGTATTGTTCTGGAGACTGGTAAATATTATCTGGTTCCGAATGTATTTGAAGAACCCAGAGATAAGCCCTGGGTGGAGCTGGCAAAAGAACTGGGATTTTCATCCCAGATATTTACTCCTATGAAAAAAGGAGCCAAAGTCATCGGCCTGTTAAATATTTATAATGCGCAAGTCCACGAATTTACGGATGAAGAGATCGATTTTGCTAACATTGCCGCATCTCAGGCATCATCCGTGGTCCAAAATGCCAGGATGTGCACCAGATTAAAAAAAAATATCCTTGAACTAAAAGATTATGAACAGCATCTTCAAGAAAAGATCAAGATATCGCACAATAAATTATTCGAATCCGAAGCAAAATTCCGTGAACTCTTTGAAAACGCTCAATATGTTATGTACGTAGTCGATCCTGATGGTAATTTTTTGAAAATGAATCAGGCTGGATTTCAAATAATCGGCTATAGAAGAGAAGAAGTTATTGGCTGCAACATTTCTAAAATAGTCACACCTGAAAGTTTGAAAACCGTTCAAGAAATCAAGCAAAGACGTCTTCGCGGGGAAATTATGTATCAGACAGAGATCCTTGAGATTGTATGTAAAAATGGTGAACATAGATGGATTGAGATAAATAATAGGGAAATAAAAAAAGGTGAGCAGATAATAGAAATTCATGGCATAGCAAGAGATATTACTGAAAATATAAAACTAAAACAAGAATTGAAGAAATCCAATAAACAAATGAAGCTTCTATTCAATCTGATTGAAGGTTCCAGGGGAGGAAGGACCCGGGCGAAAATCCTGAAAAACCTTATTGGCAAGTCTTATAATGCACATCAATTAACTAAATCCCTAAATTTGGATTATAAGACTATCAGGCATCATCTTGATGTTTTAGTCAGGTATGAAATCGTTTCTAAAGAAAGCGATGGGAAGACCACTATTTATTTTATTTCAAAGAATATTGAATCTGATTTAAATGAGATAATATCCTGGAACCGATAGAACTTAAAATAGTCACCAAAAAGTTTTTATGACGAGTAAAAAGTACAATGCCCAGGACGGGATCCGAACCCGTGACCTCCAGATTTCTCAGGAGACTCAAAGCGCCTATTCAAATTTACCCTATGAGTCTGGCGCCCTAACCAACTAGGCCACCTGGGCATATCCCTCCCCTACATGCAAAGATGTATTAAAATATATCGTCTTTGTTTAGATATCTATTAGAATATTTTCTATTTTTCTGGCAAATCAACAACCGCACCGCTCTTTCTTAAATCCTCAAAGAACCCGGGGTATGAAATGCATACGGATTCTATTGTATCGATAGTGGTTTCTCCAGCTACCATTCCTGCGATCGCAAGCGCCATTACGATCCTGTGGTCATCCCAGCCGTGCACTTTTGCTCCCTTTATTTTCCCGCCTTTGATTATCAACCTGTCTTTTTCTTCAGTGATATCAACACCCATTTTCTTGAGTTCAACTGTCATTGCATGAAGCCTGTCAGTTTCCTTGTATCTTACGTGTTGCGCATTCTCGATAACCATTTGTCCCATAGAAGCTGCCCCGAGCACTGCTAGAGTAGGAACCAGGTCTGGCGTCTTGCCCACATCCACTTTGATGCCGCAAAGCTCGCTTTTGCATACTTTCACTTCTCCTTTTTTTCTGTCCCATGAGATTTGTGCTCCCATTTTTTCAAGTATCCCTATCAATGCAGAATCACCCTGTTGGGAAGGGTACAGGTTTTTAATAGTGACGTCTCCACATAAAGCTCCTGCTGCCATCATATAGGAAGCTGAAGAAAAATCCCCCGGAACATTATATGACCGCATATCATATTTCTGGTTGGGGGGTATTGTAAAAGAATTATCTCTTTCATCAATACTTATACTGGCTCCTGCATCCTTTAGCATATCAATTGTAATATTAACATACGGCCGTGATTTCAATTCGCCCTGTATCATTATGGTGGTCTCGTTTTCTGCAAAAGGGCATGCGATCAGCAATGCTGAAACGAATTGCGAGCTTATCGAGCCCTCAATTTGGACTTTTCCTCCCTTCATTTTGCCCCTGACAACTATTGGAGCCAGACCATTATTGCGCGTAGAAAATGCCTCTGCTCCAAGATCATTGAGAGCATTCAGGAGGGGCGTATTTGGTCTTGTCCTTATACTTGCATCCCCGGTAAGTACAGTGGCTCCATCAACAAGAGAGGACACCGCAGTCATTATACGAAGTGTTGTGCCTGAATTTGCAATATCAAGCACATTATCAGGAATTGTTAATTTTCCATCAAATCCTGTAATAAGTAGAGAATCGTTTTTTGGTTCAACAATTGCCCCGAAAGCTTCGGAGGCTCTTATAGTCGCTTTTGTATCCTCTGAGATCAGGGGATTATTGACTGTTGTTTTTTTTGAGAGGGCTGCGATGGTAACAGCCCTGTGAGTGTAGCTTTTTGATGGTGGAGCATTAACTGTGCCTTTTACTTCGGATCTATTGATTGTCAGTTTCATGTGTTGAACATGCTAATTGAAGATGCAACTATTTATAATTTATATGCCCATAACTTTGTATGATTATGATGATAACTATGATTAGTTAACTATAATATATCATGGGAGAAAGTACTGTTGTGAATCAGTATAATAAATATCAGGTTGAAGGAGAAAAACCAAATTCATCAAATAAAATATTCAGGATCCTTGGTCTTATGGCATTGATAAGCTACATGATAGTAATACTGTTCACATGGATATTTGCAAACCTAGATGGATATGTCTATTTTTCCGCAGGCGAACCTGTATTGTCAATAAAGTATATTGAATGGGTTCTTGGATTCCTCGGGATTGTTGTTGCAACTTATTATCTTCATAAGGAATTAAATGACGGTACATTATATTAAGTATTATATTTTTAAGATATTCGACGGAAAACTTTAAACTTGATAAAGTATTATTGCGCTGGATTTATCAATAATGAGGACGTGAATTCTAAATAAATGTGGAAAATTGAGGATGCTATAGAACTTTATGGAATAGATCGATGGGGAAGTGGTTATTTTTCATTAAATAGAAATGGTAATTTGATTGTCAAACCAACAAAAAACGATGCCCTGGTCATAGATATCAAAAAGGTGGTTGATTATCTTGTATCTAAAAAAATAAATTTTCCAATATTATTCAGGTTCCCGCAAATCCTGGAGTCACAAATAAAAACATTGAACAGCGCTTTTTCACATTCAATATCAGAATATAAATATAATAACACTTACCAGGCAATTTTCCCCATGAAGGTGAACCAGCGAAAAGAGGTAATAGAAGAAATCGTCAAATCAGGCAAGAAATATAATACAGGCCTAGAAGTAGGGACGAAAGCGGAACTTCTTGGTGCACTGTCATTCGACCTGAGCAACGATGCACTTCTTATTTGCAATGGATTCAAGGATGATGAATATCTCCATCTTGCTTTGAATGCTATCAAACTGAGCAATAAAGTTGTCATAGTAATCGATGAGTTCAGTGAAACAAAACGCCTGCTTGAGATCGCAAAACGTTTAAATGTTAAACCGATAATCGGGATACGGGCCAAACTCTATTCAAAGGGAAGCGGCAAATGGGCTGAATCAGGTGGAGAATCAGCAAAATTCGGCCTATCAACCACAGAGATACTCGAATGTATAAAGATCCTCCGAGAATACAATATGCTCGACCAGCTCCAGATGCTTCATTTCCACATCGGCTCCCAGATTACCGAAATAAGGAGGATCCAGAAAGCGGTCAAAGAAGCGGCAAGAGTTTATGCCAAAATAAAATTAAAGCATATAAACATCAAATATTTCAATATCGGAGGAGGTCTCGGTGTTGATTATGATGGCAGCAAGACTTCATCCGAATCAAGCGCCAATTACACGATCCAGGAATATGCAAATAATGTTGTTTATTCACTTAAAGAAGTATGTGATGAAGAAAATGTAATTCATCCCATAATATTATCCGAAAGTGGCCGTGCGATTTCCTCATACCATTCCGTTCTTGTCATTAATATCAAGGGAAATAAGAATGGGGATTTAAATAAACATGTTGAACTTCGTGGAAATGAGCCTCATATCATAACGGAATTATATGATGCTCTTAAAGAAATTAATATAAAGAACTATGTAGAATTTTATCACGATGTCCTGCTTCACCGGGAAGAACTTCTTTCCCTGTTTAATCTCGGTGAAATTGAATTGGAGGACAAATCAATGGGTGAGATCCTTTTCTGGCAGATATGTGAAAAAGCTGTCGGCTATGCAAAGGAGACGCAGAACAAATCCGATGATTTCGATGACCTGAATAAGCTTCTCTCCAAGAAGTATATCGGGAATTTTTCGGTTTTCCAGTCAGTTCCGGATTTCTGGGCAATAAAACAATTATTTCCGATAGTTCCTGTCAGCAGGAACAACGAAAAACCCACGGAGTATGGTACTATAGTTGATATTACATGTGATTCCGATGGCGAGATCGACAAATTCGTGGATTTAAAGGATGTAAAAGAAATTCTTGAACTTCATGAGCTGAATAATGGATCGTATTATCTTGCAGTCCTTTTGATCGGCGCATACCAGGATACGATTGGCGATTATCACAATTTGTTCGGTTCGGCAAATGAGGCTCATATCATTGTTGATGAAAGTGGTGGATGGCACATCAAACAAATAGTGAACGGCGACAGGAATTGCGATGTCCTTGGATATGCAAAATATAATAATAATTATCTTCTATCAGCATTTGAATCCGAGGTAAACCAGGCGGTAAAAGAGTGCGGTTTATCAAGTTCGGACGCTGAAGAAATTATGAATAATTACAGGAATGTCATGAACAGGTATACATATCTTGATCTATGAATAAAAAAAAGGCATTGTTAATCGTACTTGGTTTGATTTTTTTCGTTTCAGGAATATATTCCCGAAATACTACTTTCCAATACCTGGGTGTGGGTACATGGCTCGCAGGCCTGATTTTTTTCGTATTTTTCCCAAAATTCAAAGAGATAACATCGATTATCCTGGGCCTCATAATACTGCATATTGGTGTATTGATTCTCTTTAAAGAAAACTTATTAAATTCAAAATTGCTTGGTTTTGTGATTTTTACTATTGGAATTGTTTTCGTCCTGAATTCAGGTTTTTCGGATTATTTAAAAAACAGGAAAAAACAAGATAAAAACTAAAAAAATCAGAGAATCTTATCCTCTTTCATGGCTTTTAGCATCTCAAGAACAGAATATGCCGCCCTTGTTACTCCCATGCTGCGGCTATCGGTGTCAGTCCCTGCCAGATAGAGATTCTTGACCGGTGAACGTGTTCCTGTAAAAAATCCGTTAATTGTCACAGCAGCTTTTTCGGGTATTGTCAACTGGTAATGTGTCATTTCGATCTTATTTTCTATATCAGGTACTGCCCTCCTGATCAATTCCAGCGCTTTTTTCTTCTCGTTTTCGATGTTATTTTTATCATCAATTACAAATGTAAATCCCACAAGCTGCTTACCTTTAGGCGCAATGCTCGCATCGTAATTACTGATGGGCATCGCCCAGTATGCGCCACCCTTGAACCAGACCTCAGAGCCTGTATAATCAAATTCTTTCATTTTTTCTTTCAATCCAAGCCAGACCGTGAGGCTCAGGGTCTGGTCTATCGTTGAAAGTTTCTTTATATAATCCGATGGTAATTCGATAAGGCAAGGAAGGCTTTTTACAAAACCCGTATAAACGACTATATCCGAAGAATAAGAATCAGTATCGTTAGCAACACCGATCGCTTTTTCACCATCTGTCAATATTTTGCTCACTCTTGAACATGTTTTTATTTGCACTGTCTCAGGCATCGAATATAATACAGCTTTTAACAGTGATCTCAATCCCCCGCGAGGATAAGCCTGCGCATAAGATACTTTATTGGTGGCAAGTCTGCTCAAGGATGTAAGATGATCTCTTAAGTGGTATTTTGACAATTTGTCACTTATCATTGAAGCATAAGAAGTACCTGATGCCACCTCAACGTCCCCAAAAACATCCTCGGAAACACTGTCTCTTACAAAACTGCTCCCATATAATACACGGTTTACGGATGTGTCTTTCATGGATTTACCGGAAAGGAAATATGCTATAGCATTCACAAAATCATATGTATCCTCGGAAAGTCCTTTAGGAAGGTAATCGTAAACAGGCTGATCGCCATCCAGCATCCCGAAGGTCATCTGGGTCAGCGCTTTTGTTAATGCCTGTGAAAGCATGAGCCTGTCTTTTCTTGGAAGTACATCAAAAGTGACGAAATCTTTTATATTTGATGGGATTTTTGTCAGACCTTTTTCGGTACGCACATAATAGTGCCCGTAATCCACAAAAAAGGGCAAGTAAGTGAAATATTCATCCATCAACCGGCGAAGTGGCCCTTCCCGCAGGTGTGTGATCGCATGAGGCCCCGTGTCCACCTGGAAACCATCCACTATGTAACTGTTGCAATTGCCACCTACGGCATCCTCCTTTTCAAGTACAAGCACTTTCTTCCCGTGCTTTGAAAGAGTCAGGGCTGATAATAGCCCGCTTATTCCTCCTCCAACGATAATCACATCATAATCTAACATTGCATCTCTTATACTGATTAAACATTATAAAAAATCTTTCTATGGGATTGTATTGACCCAATCAAAATCTAATTATTCCCTATTTTTTGTCTTAATGCGCCGTAAAACCCCTCTCATTACCTGGAAAATAACAACATATACAGGTGCGATCCTCCCACCTGTCCGGGTTCTTCCCTCCCTGATAGCATTCAGTACGGATTCTTCATCTGGTTCTGAATCAATTTCTGTATATCCGATCCCGATAGTTCCAATAATGTGTGAATCACTTCCGCCGACTTGCGGTTTTCCAAGTTCTATTGCCATCTTTTCTGCTTTCTTGTTTTCCCCGAAAATGCATCTTGAATTGAATGTTTCGATCGCATCAATATCCATTCCTTCCACATTACCGATGCTATTTTTTTTAAAAGGATGAGCGGCAATTATGATCCCACCCTTTTGCCTTGCGATCCTTATAGTCTCACCGGGCGTCAGTCCTGGTTGAATGTTTTCCCTTACCCCAAGAACGATAAGATGACCTTTCGAAGTTGAGACTTCCACACCAGGGAGAACCAGCAATGGGAGATACAATTCCGTAACGCGCTTCCTGGCAAGATAACTCCCCGTTATGGTATTATGGTCGCAAATCGCGATCCCATCCAATCCTTTTTTCACAGCCATTTTTAATATATCATCCACAGGCAATCCACTGTCGGATGAATAGTTTGAATGGATATGCAGATCAAAACGCATATTGCTTATATTTCTTAAGATATATAAAAAAATACCTGTAATGGAAAAATATCAGGAAAACCATAACTCCAATTCAATTCGAAGTCAAAGATATATTTATCATTATGCGACCATATATTACCAAACAGGTGATAGCAATTGAACAAAAGAGTGATAATTTTGATATTAGCAATTATAAGCATTGCGATCTTCAGCGGGTGCGCCCAGCAGGACATAAAAACAATAGACAATGAAAAGAATGTGGGGAACGAAACAATTATTTCAATACCTGGATCAACCCAGGAATTAAAGAAATTTTCTTCAGCATATGAATTGCGGGAATACATGAAAGCAAGCGCACAAAGTACAGGTGCATTCGCTGGTTCTGTTATGGGAAGGGCCATAACACAAGAGGGAGCAACAGGAGCAGCCGTCCCGATTCAGTCAGGGGTAATGCCCAAAGCTGTAACTTCCAATATTCAAGCGCCATCAGGTGAGACTGCAACAGATTATTCAAAAACAAATATCCAGGTAGAAGGTGTGGATGAAGCTGATTTTGTAAAAAATGATAGGAAATACATCTATGTCATCGCGCAGAACAAGCTTGTAATTTTAGATGCGTTCCCTGCATCTGATGCAACAATCCTTTCCTCCACACTGATCCAGGGAAGACCAAAGGATCTATTCGTGAATGGCGACAGGCTCTTAATTTTCATGGAAGATACCGATACCGTCTATGGTATTCCGGAATATGATTACATGCCAAGGCCAAGGGACGCTATGAAAACAGTAGCCATGGTATATGATATCTCAAACAGGAAAAACCCTGAAGAAGTGGCAAATTACAGCATCAGTGGCAATTATTTCCAGTCAAGGATGATCGGGGATAATGTATATTTTATTGCAAAAGATACGGTTTATTATTACAATGATTTTGTGGATATGCCTGTCATAATGAAGGGGTCAGCCAGGATCATGACTCCGGATGTATACTACTTTGATAATCCGGAACAGAATTACGTTTTCCATACCATCGCCTCTATCAATATTAAACAAACAGATAGCATCAATGCAAAAACATTCATGATGGGTTATTCTGACAATTTGTATGTTTCCCAGAATAATATATACATCACTTACAGGAAGAATATGCCTGTATTGTATTATGAAGCGCAGCGTGAGGAACGGTTCTATGAGGTGGTAATGCCTCTGCTTCCGCAGGATGCCCGGGACAAGATAAACGAGATCAAGAACAGTAACCTTGACCAGCATGAAAAGTGGGATAAGATATCATCCATTCTTGAGGATACTTTCAACAGGATGACGGAAAATGAAAAACAAAAATACCGGGATGATGTCCAGAAAGCAGTTGATGAATATGAGGTAAAGCTTGCACAGGAAAGGGAAAAGACGGTCATCCAGAAAATTAGCATCGATAAGGGCATTATTGAATATAAAACAAAAGGCGAAGTACCGGGAAGCCTTCTGAACCAGTTCTCTATGGATGAATCAGGGGATTATTTCAGGGTTGCCACCACTTCGCAGTTCTGGACCATAAACAGCAACATCCAGTACAATAACGTATATATCATGGATAGCGACCTCAAAATTGCCGGGAAGCTGGAAAAGATAGCGCCGGATGAAAGAATATACTCCACGCGATTCATCGGGAACAGGCTCTATATGGTAACATTTAAGAGAATGGATCCTCTGTTTGTGATAGATCTCACATATCCCAATAACCCGCAAGTGCTTGGCCAGCTCAAAATACCGGGTTTCTCAGATTATCTGCACCCGTATGATGAAAACCATATAATCGGAGTGGGTAAAGAAACCGCCGAGAATGAATGGGGTGGAGTATCGATAAAAGGAGTGAAACTCTCACTGTTCGATGTATCTGATGTCAATGATCCAAAACAGATAGATACCTATGAAATAGGAAAAGCCGGGTCGGATTCAGAGGCGCTTCAAGATCATAAGGCATTCCTGTTTGATAAAAAGAAGAACCTTCTGGTGATCCCGGTCAGAGAAGTTACCGGAAAAGAGCAATACGACAGCAGGTACGGCCAAACCGTGCAAAGAGTATGGCAGGGCGCTTATGTCTTCAACATCACCCTTAACGGCTTCAATCTCAAGGGCAAGATATCGCACTTTGATGATTTCGAGGAGCCGTTTTATTACTGGGGCTCACCCGGCGCCGTTCGCAGGTCATTGTTCATGGATGATGTGCTTTATACGATATCGGCAAGAAAGGTCATGATGAACGATCTGGAGGATATCAGCGAAATAAAAAGCATCGATCTGCCATTCTCGAAGGACATGTACAATGAGTATGGATGGAAATAGATTCAAAAACATTTCGCATAGCGGGATTTGACAACAAAACCCACCGCAAAGGACCCAAAGCGATCAAGCAAGAAACTTTGCATCCTTTGCGCAACTTTTCCACCCATGCGCGCCGCCGCAGCCTGAGCTTAATCCGCGGTCGAGCCTCGCAGGGGGTGAGCATTGAGGACGACAGGATTATGGAGATTGGCTAAGCAGGATAAGGAAAAATCTGTGCGATAGAAGGTTGAATATATGAAGAAGAAAATAATATACAAAGATGATATAATATGATGCCTGGAAAATCGTTTGAGGAAATAAAGCGTTTTTTTGATAAAAACAAGCTGCGCCTGAGGGAAATATATGGTGTTAAGAAAACAGGTATTTTTGGTTCTATTGTCAGAGGGGAGGAAACGCAGCGCAGCGACATAGATATTCTGGTAGAATTGGAGGACGGGAAGGAGACGTTCAAGAACTATATGGGTCTCAAATTCTTTTTAGAGGATACCCTGAAAAAAAAAGTTGACCTTGTGATTATCGAAACCCTGAAGCTGCTGATCAAAGACGATATCTTGAAGGAAGCAGTATATGTATAGGGAAACAAAGCTGTATCTTAATGATATTTTAAGGGATGAGAATTTTTGAATGAAAGATGGATCATGAACATATGAAATCAAGACTTCGAGGTCATCATCTCATATGCCTTAATTTCTTCAGGGGTGAAGGCTACTCAGAAGATTTCATCAAAAATATATATGCAGTCCTCAAAAAAGAAAAAGTGGAAATAGTATCAGGCCCGGATGAGGTATGCGCAAAATGCCCGTATCTTAACGATAAAAAATGTGCTAGCAATGAATATTCGGATGAAATGATACTTGTCCAGGACAAAGAAGCCCTGAGATTGCTGGGATTCATGGCCGGGAAGATCGTTGACTGGAAGATGATCGCAGTTATATTACCCGATATTCTGGAAGAATGGAAAGTGCAATTTTGTGCCGGGTGCGGATATAGGAAAGTGTGCTTCAATGAATAAGTTCTATCGGTATTTTACCATTGTGGACCGCGGTGGCAACAAGTGCCCCATCGATGCCCAGATCTTTCAGGACAACGATATCATCCAGATCCTTTATACCCCCCCCAACAAGAATTTTGTGCGCTGATATTCCAGCCATTTTCTTTAATAAATCCTTATTGATCCCGGCGCTTGTCCCCACTTTACCTAAATCCAGTATGATAATTTCCTTCAGGTCAAATTCATTCAGTTTTCTCATAAGTTCTTCTGGCTGCACATCCATTTCCCGGTCTTTTGTCAGAACAATCCCATTTTTCATATCTATACTCACATTGATCCTTCCTGGAAATTGGATGGTTGCTTTTCCTATGATATCTAATGAAGCGGTTTCAGTGCCAATGATGACTGTATATGCAATTTCTGCACATTTACGGACATCATCCATATTTTTTACGCCAATATCCACCATAGTGTTTGTTTTTTGAGATATTTTTCCTATCACCCCAAAATTATCACCAATGTCCTGGATATGGTCAAGATCAGCAATATACACCTGTGAAGGCCCAATTGTGCAAATTAAATCAAGCGGATCTGATGAATCACAAATCCGGCTATTTTCGATGGGCTTGTATTTAGCCCGTTCGCCCCTCACCGCGTGCACTACAATACCATTTAGTATGTCCAATACTAAGATAATTCGAAACATTTCTTATCAAACATTAAATTAATATCATAAGTATTTTGTTATCGATATCCAATACCCTGGAAGATTTTTAGATATGGTCATAATTTGGATATAATTATGGGGAATGCTTATTATAAAATATAATGATAATATATGACATCATGAAAAAAACGATTGTTCTAACTTTTACAGCCTCAGTCGCATATTTTATCATCTATATTATGTTAAAATTTTTTTTACAAAATAAGATCCTTGATTGGCAAAGTGCATTGTTAGGTGCTATTACGTTCGGTTTTATCATTTATCTTGTTCATAATTTCTTTATTTGGACAAAACCAATTCAATGATACCTTTTATCGGATTTGAATTCCCTTGGAAGAATCTTTCGAACTGCAAATGGTTTTAAAGTCGAATACCAGCTATAAGTAAATAATACTATACTAATAAGCGCCATCATATCAAAAATACCAGAATATACCTCGATAAATTCAAATTCACGGAGCATGAAAAAAGTGCTAAAAGAGAATACAAACACACTATTTTTCCTGAAAAAAGATTGACTTACAAGAAGTCTGAATTTGAATTTTTCTTTATCAACATCTTTCCATAAAAACCATATCTGGATCGATAAAAAAACGAAAACCAAATATAATGGAAAAATTATATAATCTATTACACCATAAATAAACTCGCTCATTGCATGATACTCCTATCTCCTCTTCCCTGAATATACATGATTAATTATAAAGGTTTGCACGAATTTGCAGGGAAATTCTTTGTTTTTGAGAATTAGTTCATATTGTTATGTTTGATAAACCTACCTTTGCGATATTCTTCAAAAGCTATATCCAGTTCCTCCTGCGTGTTCATAACAATAGGTCCAGCCCATGCTACAGGTTCGCCAATAGGTTTACCGGATACAAGGAGGAAACGCAGACTCCTGTCGCCTGCTGTAATTTTTATATTATCCCCGTCTTTGAAAATTATAAGATGTTCGTTAGATATTGATTTTTTCTTATCCGCATCAAAAAACCCGCTTCCTTTGATCACATAGGCAAATACCCTGTACCCTCTCTTGATGCCATGTTCAAATTCCGCGCCTGGCGCCATTGTAATATCAAGATACTCAGGATCAACAACGATATCCTGTACAGGTCCTTTTGTGTTACCTGATTCCCCACAAATGATCTTGATCTTAACGTTTTTATCTATCGTGATCTCTGGTATCAGTGAGTTCTTCACTTCCCTGTATCTGGGTTCCATCATTTTATGTGTGGATGGAAGATTCACCCATAACTGGAAACCCCACATATGCCCATTATGTCCTTTTGGCATTTCCTGGTGGATTATCCCGCTTCCAGCGGTCATCCATTGCACATCTCCCGGTAGTATCACACCTTTATTTCCCATGCTGTCGCCATGTTCTACCATGCCTTCCAGCATATATGTCACTGTTTCAATACCCCTGTGAGGGTGCCATGGAAACCCGGCGATATAGTCTGCGGGGTTATCGGAATGAAAATCATCAAGTAGCAGGAAAGGATCAAGTTCAGGCACTTCGTTGTAACCGAATGCCCTTTTCAGGTGAACTCCTGCACCTTCCAGTGTGGGTTTGCTTTTGGATATGCTTTCAATCTTTCGGTTCATTTTGTTGTCACTCCTTTACAATAATGTATATTTGGCGCAGTTCATAATATCTTTTTCGTTGAGAAAGCATCAGCACCTTAACTAACAGTCCACTTTAAGGGCGCACTCCAATCGCAATCTATATACTTCAAACCGAATCTAAGAAAGTCATGGTTCACAAAATTTATTTTTCAGTATGCGGGGAAGGTTACGGTCATTCAAGCAGGGATATGGCAATAGCCATGACACTAAAGAATGCTGGCGCCTGTGTTCTCATGGGGAGTTATGGTTATGTGCTGGATCGCTTGAAAAAGAATTTTGATGCCATTGAAATTGAAAAAGAATTCGAAATGACAGCAAAAGAAGGGTCATTTGACCTCAAAGCTACAATATCACAAAGCAGGAATTCAGTATTTCATTATTCAAGAATAATATCGCAGGAAAAAAAGATCATGGAGGATTTTTCTGCAACATGCGTGGTTGCAGATGGCAGGAGCGCATCTGTTTTTGCGGCCTTCAAACTCGGGTTGCCTTGCATAATAATATCCAACCAGACAAGCATTGAGTCTTTTTTCAAGGAAAGTAAATTCCTGTTGAACCTTGTCGGGAAGTCAGTGGATCTAACCCTTAAAACAACGATGGCGCTTGCCGAAGAAGTCCTGATCCCTGATTTTGCACCTCCCCATACTGTTTGTCTTAATATGTTAAGTAAAAGCCCGCATGTTATGAAAAAACAAAGATTTATCGGGCCTGTAGTATCTGCCAAATACGAAAATGAGCAACCTGTGCCTTCAGGCATAAAAAGTCCATTCATCTTAACCATTCTTAGCGGACATTCATTCAGCCGTCCCATCTTTGATGGGATATTAAATATAGCGGATAGATTTCCTGGCATTAATTTTCTGGTATTTGCCAAATTCAAAAGTGATTATATTCAAAAAAACACAACTGTTGTGGGATTTTGCGAGGATCCATCCCCATATATGGCCGAAGCGCAGCTTGTTATTGCTCAGGCAGGTCACAGCACTGCCATGGAAATCCTGACGCTTGGAAAACCAGCCCTTATAATTCCCATTAAAGGACAGGTCGAGCAGGAATATAATGCAAAACGAATGAAAGAACTTGGAATGTGCGAAACCCTTGATTTTGAATCTTTTAACGGTGAAGGCTTATATGAAAAGATCAACGTTCTGTTGAATGAAAAAAGATTCAAGGAAAAAGCAAGGCAATATTCTGAAAATGCACGGGACATGAAAGGATCACAAATTGCTGCAGATATCATTCTTGAATTATCCAAACGGATACAATGCTATTAAGGCAGACAGGATATGAACATTCTTAGTTATGTGGAATCAGTGGACCATTCAATATTCCTGGATTAACTTTGAAAAGCAATATATTTAAACACGAATGATAAATACGATTTCAATGAGAACAATAGACTGGAATAACAATAACAACAATATTGCAATGATAGACCAGACCATTCTGCCAGCAGAATTTAAGGTCATAGAATGCGTTACAATTGATTCACTATGCGAAGCCATAAAAACACTTCGCGTCCGCGGCGCACCTGCACTCGGGGCCGCCGGAGGTTTTGGTGTCGCTCTTGCTGCATTTCGAAGTAAAGCCAACTCATTGGATAGATCAATGGATGATATCCTGGATGCAGCAAATGCTATAATCGCCACAAGACCCACAGCAGTAAATCTTTCATGGGGAGTAAAACGCGTATTGGCGGCCTTAGAGGATGCAAAGAACATCAAAGAACTAAGAATGTTTGCGCTTGATGAGGCAAAAGCAATAGCTGATGAGGATGTGGAAAAGAATATGCAGCTTGGGGAGCATGGAGCGGCTCTTCTTGAAGACGGGGATACCGTAATGACACACTGTAATGCCGGAAGGCTTGCCTGCGTTGACTGGGGCACTGCCCTTGGGGTTATCCGGTCTGCCCGCGCCCAGGGAAAAGACATAAAAGTCATTTCTTGCGAGACACGCCCGCTTAACCAGGGAAGCAGAATAACAACATGGGAATTAATGGAAGATAAAATCCCGGTAACGCTTATCACAGACAGCATGTCTGGTCATGTGATGAGAAAAGGAATGGTTGATAAAGTCATAGTGGGCGCGGACAGGATCACCCAGGATGCCGTATTCAATAAGATAGGGACTTATACCCATTCGGTCATAGCAAAAGAGCACCAGGTGCCTTTTTATGTAGCAGCGCCTGTTTCAACGTTTGATTATGAAAGTTTTGAAGATGAGATCACAATCGAATTAAGAAAACCTGAAGAACTGAAGTTTTTTGGGAAGCACCAGATAGCTCCACTTGAGGTAAATGTTTATAATCCTGCCTTTGATGCAACTCCAATGGAGAATGTGACTGCTATCATCACAGAAAACGGGATTTTTCATCCGCCGTTTCTTCTTGATGAGGTGAAGATACATATTTAGTCATTTTTGTGATATATTATGTCTCAAAGAATAAACTTTTAAAAACTAATATTTTTAGACAGACCCGAAAGGATTATAACATCACAAGTATATGATTTATTGGGGTAATATATGACAGAAGGTAAAATCTGACAGAAGGTAAAATATGGATGTATATAATAAAGTTCTATTAGACCTGAAGAGAATGAATGGGGTGAAAATGATCGCACTTGCAGGCCGTGATGGTTACCTTATCGGTGAACATGCAACAGAAGGTTCCGAAATGCTTACATTGATGTCGGCAAACATGTTACGGGCTGCGCAAACGGCCACCAATAAGCTTGAAAAAGTCAATCCTGACCGTGTGATCGTGGATTATAATGGCGGAAAGCTGATTACCACTTATGCGGGTTCAAAGGCATTGATTTCCGTTATGGCCGAACAGGATGCAAGTCTTGATCCCATTATCAGGGAAATTGAAAAGACAGCCGGTAGAATAAAGGAGATCCTTTAATTTATTGATCTGGCAATCAAATCCTTCTTCTCCATGTCCCGGATATTGATGAATGTGGCATGATCCATCCATTATATTTCAATTTGGAGTTAGATTTAATAGGGGGATTTGGAACACCGATCAAAACCTCTTCTATTTTTGTCTCAAAATCGTCTCCTAACTGCAATTCAAATGTAACGCCTTTAGTATATGAAATGAACTCATATGTCCATAGATCATAATCAGATACAATTCCCTTTATTTCAAAAAATAATTCGATATACTCTTTTGGAGGGATCTTGACATTGAAATATGCGTTCAATTTCAGGAGGCGATTTCCATCGCTCTGGCTTATTATCTCATAAACAACATATAATTCTGGGCTGAACTCTTTATTATTAACATAATTTACTGGCCTGCAATTCTCAAGGTCAAAATTTATCCGATCCAAAAAAACAGGTTCAAGTGGTAAAAGGCTCTTATTGCAAATATATCCGCTTATTTCAAATGATGTGGAAAATTTAAAAGAAATATCCAGGTATTTATGGATATTCTTTAATATCTCATCTTCGGTCTCATTCATTAATTGAGGTATAGGGGAATCGAAAAATGCAACAAGTCCATCCCTGTTTATCAGTTTTGAATTTCCAATTTCTTGCGCTTCATTTGTTGCCCTGTAATCATAAACCCTGCTTAAGATTATATTATCTTTTTCACCTTCCACTTCCCCTTCCTTCTTGAATATGATTGAGACATTGGACGTTCTTGGCTCATCTGTCAGTTCAAGCAACCCATATTTTTCATACAAAGTGTATATTTCATCATCAATATGTTCATATTTATTTAAATTCTTTATACCTTTTAATATAAATCCTATCAATTCGTTCCTTGTGAAATGCCTGTCAATGATCTCATCAATTATGGATTTTGATACATCTTTCACCATCAGTGCCAGAGGATGCTCTTCCAGAACAAAAACAACGAATCCGGATAGAATGAAGGCTTCACCTACTTTACCGAACAACTCAATAATTACATTTAGAATATGTGAGAATCCGGTAGGCTGCGAAACGGGCATAATTTCCTTTGAAAGTAACGAAACAAGCAAAAGGATTACACCGGTAAGACCCACCTTTACCGCTAAACTCTTTCGTTTTTCAAACAGGTCTTTGAAAATTGATCTTTTATGGGGCATTAACAGAAGTTGTATTATATGATATATATATTTTCGGTTCATTTATCGTCGATTCAATATAGATAAAAGTTAAGTTTAAAAGATATGTATTAGTAGCATGGCCATTTCAATAGCTCTTGCCGGAAAACCAAACTCAGGGAAATCAACATTTTTTAAAGCCGCAACACTTGCGAATGTTGAGATTGCAAATTATCCTTTTACAACTATCGATGCGAATCATGGTGTGGGATATGTAAGGACACCATGCCCGTGCAGGGAATTGAAACTCGATTGCGGCAATTGCCGGGATGGTGTAAGGTTCGTGCCGATTGAAATGATCGATGTGGCGGGTCTTGTGCCTGATGCCCATAAAGGACGGGGACTTGGCAATGAATTTCTTGATAATCTTCGGCAGGCAAAGGCTATAATCCATGTAATAGATGCATCTGGCGGCACGGATATCGAAGGAAATCCTGTTGCTGTGGGTTCACATGACCCGCTTGCAGATGTAGAATTCCTTGCTCATGAGATAACCATGTGGATGGCTGGCATCCTGAAGCGCAACTGGGAGAGGCTTTCAAGAAAAGTAAATGCAGAAGGATTAAAGATCGAAGAGACTATCGCAGCACAACTTGAAGGCGCAGGAATAACAGAGGCACACGTGAGAACCATTCTTTCGAGAATGAGACTTCCGCGCGATAAGCCCCAGGTGTGGACCGAAGAGCAGATAATTGAGCTTTCCGATATGCTCAGGGTTGAAAGTAAGCCGCTTATCATTGCGGCAAATAAAATAGATATTGCTTCACAGGAAAATATCGAGCGCCTGGTGAAAAAGGGAGCTATCCCGGTAAGCGGGGCAACGGAAGTTGTGCTGCGCCTTGCCGATAAGAGCGGAGCCATAAAATACATTCCCGGAGATGCTGATTTTGTTGAATCCCCAAACCTTTCCGGTCCCCAGAAAGAAGCGCTTTCAAAGATTCGCCTGCTTTTGAAGAAGAATGGCGGCACAGGTATCCAGAAATGCATCAATGAGACGGTTTTTAAGCTTCTGGAACTGATCGTTGTTTATCCGGTGGAAGATGAGAACAGGTTCACAGATAAGAAGGGCACAATACTTCCGGATGCATTCATTATGAAAAAAGGGAGTACGCCAAAAGACCTTGCCTTCATGATACATACCGATATCGGAAAGAGTTTCCTCCATGCAGTAGATGCTCGCACCAAGATGAGGCTTGGGGAGAAACACGAGTTGAAGAATGGGGATATCGTGAAGATAGTGTCTGTGAAATAGCCAACAAACAACCATGCAAATAAATGAAATAACATCCATCCTTGAATCCATCGCACCTCTCTCACTTGCCGAAGATTTCGACAATGGTAGAATAGGACTTATACTTGACAGGGGCAACGAGATAAAAAAAATTGCAGTTGCACTTGATCCAACCGACTTAGTTCTCAAAGAAGCGGCACAGATAGGCGCCGACCTGCTCATAACCCACCACGCATTGATATTTGACCCGATAAATCTTATATCGAAACGATTGTCAGATACCCTGAAAATTGCGATAGATAACGATATTTCCATCTACACGATGCACACGAATTATGACAAAGCACAGGGCGGGGTGAATGATGTGCTTGCTGAATTACTGGGATTGAAGAATTCCCTTCCTCTTCCGCCTGGAAGGATCGGAGAGATAGAACCAATGAAAGCGCCTGCATTCGCAGCTTTTATCTCAAAAAAGCTGGATACTCATGTCCAATATAAAGGAAATGGAATGATCAAGAAAATCATGGTGGTTGGAGGAAGCGGGTTCAGGCGCGAATACATTGATATTGCAATAGAGAACTGTGTCGATGCGCTTGTTTCAGGGGAAATGCGCCATGATGCCCTAAGGTATGCAGACGGATTATGCCTTTTTGATGCAACCCATTATGCAACAGAAGCGCCGGCAATGAGAAAATTATGTGATAGGTTGCCTGTCGAATCTTCTTATATTGAGGATAAACCCGGTTTAAGATTATCTCATTACGAAAATCTTTAAATACGACCGCGGTCATATTAAACCATAGTCATTATACGACGAGGAGAGGTTCATTTGTCCCTGCGTGAGAAAAAGAAAATAGAGACAAAAAATAAGATATTAGAGGTATCGGGCAGATTATTTAAAGAAAAGGGTATCGAGAATACCACTGTCGATGAGATCACCAGGGAAGCAGGAATAGGTAAAGGCACTTTTTTCAATTATTTCCCGAGTAAAACTGCACTGCTCCTGTACTTCGTTGAACTGAAAGAAGAATTGACCTATAGTCAGATCAAACATGAAACAAGAAGGAGTATCCCCACGAAGGAAAAAATAAAGAATACACTTGTTTTCGTTGCAAAGACTAATGAAAAGGATAAAGAACTTACAAAAATGTTCGTATTTGAGTACCTGAGGCACTATGGTGTTAGGCAGGATGAAAGGAAAAGTTCCCGTCTGAGTAACATTCTCTACAGCCTGATTGAAGAAGGCTTGAAAAAAGGGGATGTGAAAAACAATATTGAAGTAAAGAAAGCGGCTGATATTATATCAGCTATCTATTTTCATTCACTTATGGAGTGGTTGTGGTCAGAGACCGATTATTCCTTTTCAGAGGATATATCGGGGAAGATCGATATGATTATTGAGGGCATCGGGTGTTGAAATAATGAACACAAATGAGAAACAATATTTCCTTGACTGGGAAGGATCGGCCAATTCCGGGATAACTGAAGTTGGCGGCAAGGGACAGAATCTGGGCAGCCTGCATCGCTATGGTTTTTTGGTTCCCGCAGGCGGCGTTCTGACAGCCAGGGCTTATCAGGATTTCATGCAGCATAACGGACTGGCTGAGCTCATTCATGCAGCAGCTTCCATTAAGGCCAAAGAGGCGCTGGAAAATGAAGAAATGCTGGGAGAGATCAGGCGCAAAATCAATGAAGGTCATTTACCTGACGCCATATGGCAGGAGCTGGCAGATCGGTTTGCAGGTATGGGACTTCTCGATAAACCTGTAGCTGTAAGATCATCTGCAACCGCCGAGGATTCTGCACGTGCCTCTTTTGCAGGAGTGCATGAGTCATTTCTCAATGTTAGAGGACTTTCGAATATCGGCGAGGCTATCAGGAACTGCTATGCTTCCCTGTGGACACCAAGGGCTGTCGCCTACAGGCGTAAAATGGGATTTGGCGATAATGATGTGGCTGCTGCGGTAGTTATCATGGAACTTGTACCTGCTGTGGCAGCCGGGATAGCATTCAGCTGCGATCCGCGAACAGGGCGGCGCGACAGGATCGCGATCAGTGCCAATTTCGGCCTGGGAGAATCGGTAGTAAGCGGCGCAGTCGAGCCGGACGAGTATCTGCTGCATAAAATAGCTTCACTGCCTGAAATTGTTGAGAAGAAGATCGGCAGCAAGAAGAAATTTACGAGGCTTGTGCAAAGAGGCGGGACAGAACTTGTGAACTCGGGTGGTGAAGAAAACGGCGATAAACGACCTGTTCTCAACGATAACCAGATCATAGAACTGGGTTCGCTGACGCTTCGGGTATACGAAGCGCTTGGCAGGGGTATGAAAGATCAGGATATGGAATGGGCATTTGATGGAAAAAAATTTCATGTGCTGCAAGCCAGACCTGTGACAAATCTCAGAGAACCTGCGATCCCGGGGCTTGTCGGTCAGCCTGTTATCTGGTCCAATGCCAACATTAAAGATGCTGTGCCAATGGTACTTACTACGCTTTCCTGGAGTCTCTTATGCAATACTCTTGATATGATGATGAATGCTAACCTTCTGGCAGCAGGCTACAGGCTGCCTGAAGGAACCCGCTGGGTGCGGCTTTACAAAGGCAGGGGATATTTCAACCTGTCTGCATTCCAGTGGGGTTTATATGACGCTCTGGGCTCTTTGCCTGCAGAGACTAACGCCAATATAGGCGGTCACCAGCCCGAGATCAGGGTCCCCCCTGGCAATCCTCTTGGAGGACTTGCGGGAATTAAACGGATCTGGCGGCGCATACATCTTATCATCAATGTTCTTGGAACCCAGCATTCTGCTGAAAAGATCTTTAAAGACATGTGGGAAACAGTCGAGCTATGGAAACAGCGAAATTTCCATGCCATGAACGATCAGGAACTAATTTCTTATTTCTCTGAAGCCAGTCCGAAACTTCTTGAGTATTCTTGCACCTATATGGTCCTGGGCTTATCAACCGGTGTTTCTTTAACCGGGCTGGTTCAGGCGCTGGACAGGGATTTTCCAGGTCGCGGTGCAGCCCTGGCAAATGGTTTGCTCGCCGGGGCTTCGGAAATAACGAGCGCTGAACACGGTTACAGATTGATGGAACTGGCAAAGACAGTTCAGATGGATAAAGCTGCCAGGTTGTACTTTACGGCTGAACCCTTCAGACCATCGGCGTGGAAAGATGAAATTCCCGCAGGTTCACAATTCTGCAAGGAATTTGAAGAATTCCTGAAAGACTACGGTCACCGCGGGGTCTATGAAGCGGAGTTGTTGAATCCCCGCTGGGGGGAGGATCCGGGCTATTTGCTGGAAATTATCAGGGCGCAGGTGCTGTCGCCCGGAAATACTGATCACAGGGCTGTTCAGGCAGCCAGGCGCGAGGCCGCGGAAAAGGAGATCGCGGCCAAACTCAAATGGAGTTTGGGGCGGTTAACGATCAGTATGCTTACCAGGCAGGCAAGGAAAAACGCAGGAACGAGGGAAATGGCAAAATCCGTCCTTGTAAAACCTGCTGAGGTTTCACGTATGTATTTTCAGGAGCTGGGGCGCCGTCTTGTGGAACGGAAGATCCTTGATGAACAGGCTAATGTCTATCACTGTGCCTGGCACGAACTTTCGGCGATCCTGGCAGGATACTTTGATGGCAGCGGGTTGAAGATACTGGTGGAAGAAAGAAAAAAGATGCGGGAGGAATTATCCAGCCTGGAACCGCCTGATGTTATTATAGATGATGCGCCCCAGCAAAAAGCACAGGCGCTTGAAGCACACGGGCAGTTGCTGGCAGGCATTGGTGTGGCAGCAGGAAGGGCTTCAGGCAGGGCGCGGTTAATCAGGCATCCCCGAGAAAACACACGGTTACAGGCGGGTGATATCCTGGTTGCTCCTTCCACAGACCCGGGATGGACACCATTGTTCTTAAGAGCTAAAGCCGTGGTAATGGAAATTGGAGGCTATCTTTCCCACGGGGCTATTGTGGCGAGAGAATACGGCATACCGGCTGTCGTCAATGTGCCGGGAGTGATGAAGACTTTGAAGGACGGAGAACAGATTACGGTTGACGGTGATGAGGGGAAGGTTTACAGGGGATGAAGAGGAGGAACAAATGAAAATAAATAAATTGGCAAAAATATTTCTGAAATGCGCAAGGAGAATAATATCATGAAAATATTACTGATACAGCCGGCGAAAGCCCAAAAAACGATCGGTGGAGAGGATGTTTTTATTTATGAGCCGCTTGCTCTTGAATATCTGGCTTCAGGCGTTAAAGAGGATCATGACGTAAGAATACTTGATATGCGTATTGACAAAGACCTTGATTCGCAAATGCAGGAATTCAAACCAGATGTTGTCGGGATCACTGCATATACTGTTCATGTGAATACGGTCAAAGACCTTTTCAATAAGATCAAAACCATTGATCCTGGTATCTTTACCGTTGTCGGAGGCCATCATGCAACGGTTGCCCCTGAGGATTTCTCTAATCCCTATATTGACCTTATAGTAATGGGAGAGGGAGTTCTTATTTTCAAGGAGATCATTTCAAGGCTTGTATCCAAAAGACCATTTGATGGAATTGCCGGAATATCCTATCTGAAAAAAGGAGAGAGGGTAATGAATCCGCCTGAACCCATAACTGATCTTGATATCTTTCCTTTTCCGGCAAGGGAATTTACGGAAAAATACAGGAAATACTATTACAGCGAATGGATGAGACCGCTTGCATCAATACGAACATCAAAGGGATGCCCGAACAGGTGTAATTTCTGTGCCCTATGGAAGCTTACAGGCGGAAAGTACCTGAAAAGAAAGCCGGAAAACATTGTCAGGGAGCTATCCGGGATCAAAGAAAAATATGTTTTTTTTGCCGATGATGAATCAATGGTCGATGCTAAAAGGATGAAGATCCTGGCTGAATTGATCAGGGAAGCCGGAATCAAAAAACGATATTTTCTTTATGGAAGAAGTGATACGATCGTTAAGAATCCGGATCTTATTAAAATATGGAAAGAAATCGGACTTGAAAGGGTTTTTGTGGGGCTTGAATTTTTCAGGGATGAAGACCTTAAATATATAAATAAAGGTTCAACTGTCGAAAATAATAAAGAGGCAATCAAAATATTGAATTCAAATGGCATAGAAATATATGCTTCGTTTATTGTCAGGCCGGATTTTAATGCAGAAGATTTTAAAGAATTTAAAGAATATTGCAGGGGAATGGAACTCAATTTTGCGAGCTTTGCTGTTCTTACTCCATTGCCGGGGACGGATCTATATGAAGAAGTTAAAGACCGTCTCATTACTCATGATTACGATCTCTTTGATTTTCTTCATACCCAGCTTCCAACAAAACTCCCTTTGAAAGAATTTTTCAATAATTTAAATTCTTTGTATTTCGATACAATACCTCTGGGAAAGAGTATTTCATTAATGAGGAAATATCCATTGAAAGAAATACCGGGTTTGATCTCTCTTAGAATGAAAGTTGCCGGGCAGATGAAGAATGCATATAAGGATTATGAAATATGATGGGGGTAAAATCTTTTGTGCTGGAAAAACCGCTGATATGCGTAATATTAACACTTTGGGTCAACATTATTTTAACGGCGCCGGGGTGCGACCCCAGACCATGCATCTATTGTGGCTCGTGAGTATGGAACTCCCTGCGTAGTAAACGTTCAAGGGATTATCGCTGCTCTGGAAGATGGTGATTTGATAGAAGTGGATGGAACAAGCGGTGTTGTTAAGATAATAAGTGCGACTTTAAGTGCAAAGCCGGTTTGAAGGAAAACTATATTAAATTCAATTCATAACACAGATTTTTTCAAAGACGTGACCTCTTTTTCACATTCATCAATTATTTTCTTTAGTTCTCCCTTCCGCTTCGATAATCCGGGCATTTAGCCTCATTATTTTGTGACCAATGGTCGGGAAATTATGCTCTACTTCAAAGTCATTGAAGTCTTTTGTCATTATCCAGGAGCAGAAAAGGCTCATGAAATGTGTCAACAAAGCTTTTTGCAAAATCCCTGACCCTAATTGTTAGATCTTTAAACCGATTTCTTTCAGCTTCTTTTTTGGGAAACTTTACACTTTCACTCAAACACATACCCCCAAATGGTTCTATTAAACACATGCTCATTAAAATAACTTTCGATGCAATGAAATATTTTGTAAAGAACATGCTGATGTATATCACTGTGCAATGCTGATGTGGTGGTTCAGGATCGATATGAATCGTCATCACTCCGTAATAGCGGTTAAGAGCCCCTGAACCATTACAGGGGATGAAGAGGAGGAACAAATGAAAAGAAATGTAATGGCTCACTTTTTTCCCCAAAACAGCGCCATAGATCCAATTACTTTGACGGAGCTCTCAGGAAAGTATTGTTCCAATTCATTCATTAAACTATCAAGGTCATCCTGCATATTGGTCATAACGCCTCTTGTATTGTTTGCGTTTATGAAGTATTTTGCCAGGAAATTATTATCGACTCCCTTTCCGAGGATGGTGGAACCAAAGACAACTCCGCCAGGATTCAACAAACTCCTTATTTTCTCAAATACGATTCCCTTCGTCTTCATGGTGCCTGGCAAACAGTGAAGCAGATTGGTTAGTGCCACCGAGTCGAAGTGCTGAATTCCTGCCATTTCAATTTCCAGAACGTTCATACGGTAAACTTCAGGATTATATCGTTCTAAACGCTCTCTGGACTTCATAAGGCTATTAGGATTCAGATCCATTAATGCAAGGCGCGGATTAGAAACAGGAAACCGGCAATGATCCAAAAAGTAACCGGTACCGACACCTATGTCCAGATGGTTTTTAGATACATGTTGATCATACAATTCTAATATGTGATGTGAAGGACACCTCCAAATGAAACTGCAGAAAAAACCAAGCACAGTTAGATCATAGAGGGCCAAAAACGATTTTGTGTAAATGGCCTGTCCACGTTTTGTATCATTCATGTTTTCAGTTACCATTATGCCTTTTATTTCATATAAATTTATATGAAAGATACTTCATATAAATTTCCATTTATGCATAAAATCGATTTGATGTGTTTGTGGTCATAAATATTTGACTAATAAATTTTTATATGTAGTTCAATTCCCATTCGCTCCATATCCTGGATCAACCGTGCAGGATTAACAATATGGCCCATCATCCATAAGCCGCAAGTACGTCCACCAATTCATATATTGATTCCGACTTTTCAATTTTTTGATTCATTGCCATGCCGATGACCGCTTTTTTATACACATCAAATTGGAGTGCAGTGTGTCTGATAAAAGTGGAAGGCAGGCCTGGATGAAACCGTCTTCTGAACATAAAGAAGCGCAATTGATGCCAGGGATGGGATTTGAACCCACGAATTCCTTCGAAACTAGCCCCCTCAATAGCATTTCAAAGAGATGTTATAAGATTTACGTTCTTATTAGGATCAAACCCGCCTAAATGATGCCATTGTCCTCAGGGTTTAAAGTGGTTATTCATATAGGATGAGTCGAAAAGCTCCCAATACTCTGAAACCAGCAGGCATTTTTAAAAGGAAAATTTTATCCCTTCAGCTTTTTCTCAATTATCCCTGGCCATATCGATGCCTGGGCAAAGAAATCCGGGAATGAATTGCTTGCGGTCGAGGTTGTCAAAGGAAATTATACGATCTTTGTCCGGAAAGGCTGAATATCTTTTTTGAGAAAGCGAATAATCCTAACATTTTTTGCCTTTATCCAAACCTAAAATATACCAGGATCCATACTATAACACATGCACAAAATAGATGCAAGAGGTAAAGTATGCCCGCTGCCATTGTTCTATACCAAGAAACAGATCGATGGGTTAAAAACCGGTGAAGAACTTGAAGTGTTAACAGATGATGCTACTGCAAGAAATGCAATTCCGGAATGGTCAAGGGAGCAGGGACATGAAATTGTAAAGATTGAGGAATCAGGTAGCGATTTTATGGTCATAATCAAAAAGCATTGAAAATCCGCATTCTTCGTCAGATAGATGACTTTTCGTAATTACTTTTTTCATTTTGTTCAATAATTGCTAAAAAGTTGATTTCGTTTTGAATACTTGCATTATTGAACCAAAGCGGAATCTTTTGCTTCATTTATACTGTTTTTGGATGAACTGTGACAACTGTTGCTGATTTCTCTAGCATTATATAGATTCGGAAAAATCTCTGAACAAAGAGGTTATAAAAATGAAACAAATATTGGCAATACTTGCGATCATATTAATTTCAGCAATACCCGTAACAGCCGGCAACGTGACTAAAGTCGAGATCCATGGCGTGGTTTTTGATGAGAGCTCAAATAAATATAATACCACATTGCTGTGGGATGCCCAGAATTTTACTGGGTTCTGGTATGGTGGCGGGAAATCAAGCGAAACCCTCAAGATTGACCAGGTTTCGTCAAGCTTGAAAACAAGCAGTCGAATAATCAATGAAGAAAAACTCCTGTATAATACCTCTCGCACTGACCAGAAATATAAGGTTTTCAGCGAAAAAGGCAAATTGGTAGAGAACGGTCTTGAATATAACAGCACCAGCAAGATCTTTACAAGAAATACTACAGGTGGATATTATGCACGGCTTGGATGGTTTGGTGACGTCTATATAGCCGTGAACGGAAAAGCAAACAAGCTGACAAAACTTATAAAAGAACAAAAGACAGATGAAAAGCAGACATTAAAGCTCGGTGTGTCCTGGGATCTCGGAGAAGGATATAATCTTACCCTTGAAGCCCTTGATACAAAAACATCCCCAAGGCAGGCATGGCTTATCCTGGCAAAGGATGGCAAAACACTGGATATAAAGGTAGTTAATGAAGGTGAAGTCTATACATATACCGAAAAAAGCCTGGGTGGAGAATCCAGCGTACCGCTATTTGTCACTTACATTGATGGAATTTTCACAGGTGCAGAAGGCATGGCTGCCTTTGTCCAGCTTAAATATACATGGTTAATATCCAATAATGTGCTTGAAATAAAGAGCGGAGATAAATTTGGTGTTTTTGAGGTGAAAGAAGCAACAGAAAACTCCCTGACCCTATATAATAAAGATACGTCCATAAACCTTGGCCAGAACTCGGTACAGCCGCTGTACGGCGACCTCAAGTTCAAAGTAGCCGATAGCACAACAGCGCTTCGCTTTTATCCGATACTTGAAAAAACAAAACCTGGAAAATATGAATTAAGAGGCGGCGCTTATGACGAGAGCAAGTATAAGACTCTTGTATGGGATGCACAAAGATTCCCGGGATTCTGGTATGCATCTGGTGGAGGGAAATCAAGTGAAAGTCTTCTCGTTGATCAGAGCGCATTAACTTTGACCAATATGAAGAGGACTATTGAGACAGAAAAGCTGCTTTATAATACATCCCGGACAGACCAAAAATATAAAGTATTCAGTGAAAAAGGTTTGAAAGTTGAGAATGCTCTTGAGTACAATAGTACAACAAAGACGTTCATAAATAGCAGGAATGGAGGCTACTATTCACGGCTTGGGTGGTTCGGGGAGGTTTATGTTGCCGTGAATGGCAAGGCGAACAAGCTGGCAAAACTTATAATCGAACAAAAGACAGATGAAAAGCAGACACTGAAGATTGGTACGACATGGAACCTTGGTGAAGGATTTAATCTTACAGTTGATGCTCTTGATGTAAAAACAAATCCAAGACAGGCATCACTTTCCCTGATAAAAGATGGAATAACGTTAGATACTAAAATAGTAAATGAGGGAGAAGTATACACTTATACTGCGAATAACCTGAAAGGAGAATCAAATGTACCTGTATTCGTTACATATGTAGATAGTATATTTTCAGGTGCCAAAGACACGGAAACATTTTTGCAGATAAGATACACCTGGCTTATATCCCAGAATGTTTTGGAAGTAAAAGCCCAAGACAAGTTCGGAGTATTTGAGGTAAAAGAAGCCAATGAGAATTATGTGCTGCTATATAATAAGGAGAACTCCATAAACCTTGCCCAGAATGCTGTTATTGACCTTGGGAATGGATTAAAATTCAAGGTAGCTGACAGTTCAACTACACTGCGATTCTATCCATATTTTGAACAGGTGATCTTGGCCAATTCAAAAATTGATTCAAAAGCTGCAAGTGCCAATGCAACCACCACATCTGCTGCACCCATAACTTCCACTGAAACATGGGCATCAGTCACAACAACTCCTGGTACTTCGTTACAGTCAGCTTCACCCGGTGCAGTACAAACCAGTTCGCCAGTAACAACACCTGGTGATACGGCCAAGCCCCAGCAATGGAACTGGATATTCTTTGCTGTGGCAGGTCTTGTAACGACAGGATATCTGGTTCTGAGGAAGTAATGGCATTGTTTATAGAATTGTAGGACATTTCAGGACAGATGAATCATGTTCACCTTGAGTTGAAAAATGTATCAAAAGCTGTCTTTCGCAACGTAAATAATACCAGGGTCAGGACACAGATTTTAAACAGTCTTGACCTTAAGGTCAATAAAGGTGGACTTGTCAGTATCATGGGAGCTTCAGGTTCCGGAAAATCAACTCTTCTTCGGTTGATCAACAGACTTTCCGAGATCGATTCCGGTATCATCCTGCTAAACGGCAATGATATCAGAAGCCATGTTCCCATGGAGCTGAGGCGAAAGATCGGCATGGTTTTCCAGGTACCTGTCGTTTTTAAAGGAAGTGTAAGGGATAACTTAGTTTTCGGTATAAAATTGTGGGATGGAAATACTGGAATTGAAACTCTTTCCAGGGATGCCGGTATACCTGAAGATTTGCTGGATGCGGATGCCGGACAACTTTCAATTGGAGAAAAACAACGGGTATGCATAGCAAGAGCACTTGCAAACCAGCCAGAGATTCTTCTTCTGGATGAACCAACTTCGTCTCTTGATGCACTGTCGGCTGAGAGAATCGAGAAATTGCTATTGGGTTTGCAAAAAAAAAGGGATCTGACCATACTCTGGGTCACTCATGAGAAAGAACAGGTTGAAAGGATAGGGGGAAGGAGATTGATCCTCAGGGATGGAAGGCTGGGGGATTATAATGCTTGAAGCTCTTGCACTTGCTCTTACTGTTTTTCTGGTGATACTGTCAGCAGCTTATGCGCACAGATTTGGCATCGGAAGGGAAATATTACTGGCAGGTACAAGAGCCCTGGTACAGATACTGATACTTGCCTCCATCATCCTGATATTGTTTGAAAAGCCTCTTTTCTGGAGTTTTTTTGTGCTTGTGGCTATGGCTGCAATCGCAGGATATACCACTTATTCAAGATCGGGAAAGCTTGAGAAGGGTTTGCCAGTCGCTATCGTTTCGATAGCTTCTGCGTCTTTATTGTTACTTCTCCCTTTTTTCCTGATGGGCATCTTCCCCCTGGAAGCACGATATATTGTCCCTACCGGCAGCATCCTTATTGGCAATGCCATGAATGTGAGTTCGCTTGCTATAGACAGGTATAAAGGAGAGATAAAGAACAGGCGGTCTGAAGTTGAAGCGTATCTGGCCATGGGCGCCAAACCCGAGCTTGCAGCAGCAGCATGCCTCAAACAGGGCATTCTTTCGGCTTTGATACCTTCCATAGATAATATGAAAAACCTTGGCATTGTGTGGATACCAGGTGTCATGACTGGCATGCTGCTTGGAGGCGCTGACCCGATGGAAGCTGCATCAATACAGATAGCGATTTTTACTTCGATCTTTGTGGCAGGAATGATCGCGTCAAGCCTTGTGCTGCATTACTCTACGGATAGTTTTTTTACGAAAGCGGCACAGTTAAGGAAGGATCTGGATTAGCTGTTTTGCCCCCACCTTTCGCTTTTCCTAATAAATATGACAACACTTGCTGATATAATAAGTGCTATATATCCGCTCTAACACAATTGGCAAATAACCATGCCAACGATCAGCGAAAAAATTCTCAGCCGCGCAGCCGGAAAACAAGTCGCTGCCGATGATTTTGTGATAGCAAATATTGATTATTCGATGGCGCATGACGGTACGGGAGTGCTTGCCGTGAAAGCCTTTAAAGAGATGGGCATAAAGAAAGTATGGGATCCGGGACGAATCATAATACCATTTGATCACTATACACCCGCCCATACCGATACTGGTGCAAAACTGCATCATGGAATAAGGCAATGGGTTCGCGAACAGGGAATTACTAACTTCTTTGACATAGGCGAGGGCATATGCCACCAGGTGCTTCCTGAAAATGGATTTGCACTGCCTGGAAAACTCATAATAGGCGCGGATTCGCACTCATGTACTTACGGGGCATTCGGGGCATTAGCAACAGGTGTCGGGGCGACGGATATGGCAGAGATATTTGCCTCAGGAAAACTCTGGCTTCGCGTTCCGCAGACTATCAGAATAACGGTAGAAGGGAAGCTTTCAAAGGGCGTATCGGCAAAAGACCTGACACTTAATATAATAAAAAACATAGGAACCGATGGTGCTAATTATAAAGCCATCGAATATTATGGAGAGACAATTAATGACCTTTCAATGGCGCAACGTATGACATTATGCAATATGTCCATAGAAATGGGAGCAAAAACCGGTATAGTTCCGGCTGATGAAAAAACCTTTACTTTTCTGAATGGAAAGGCAAAAGAAAAATATGAACCGGTTTATGCTGATGAAAATGCTACATACTGTGAAGATTTATATTATGATGTGGCAAACCTTGAACCGCAGATCGCAAAACCACATGAAGTGGATAATGTTTTCAATATAAGCGAACTCGTTGGGACACAACTTGACCAGGTTTTCATAGGTTCCTGTACTAATGGCAGATACGAAGACCTTGAGATTGTTGCAAAGATCCTGAATGGAAAGCAAGTAAAAACCAGGACGATCGTGTTGCCAGCTTCCCGTTCAATACTCATAAAAGCCACAGAATCCGGGATAATTTCAACACTTCTTAAAGCAGGCGCTGTTATTGCACCGCCCGGATGCGGGCCGTGCCTTGGCGCCCACCAGGGAGTGATATGCGAAGGCGAGACATGTCTTTCCACATCCAATCGGAACTTCAAAGGGCGTATGGGGGCTGGAGGATTGATTTACCTGTCTTCGCCCCAGACCGCAGCAGCAAGCGCATTGCGTGGAGAGATAGCAGATCCAAGGGAGGTTATTTGATATGGCGATCATAAATGATCCTGGCAAGATCACCGGAAAAGTGTGGAAATTTGGCGATAATGTAGATACTGACGTGATTATTCCAGGAAAATACCTGCGGACTACTGAGATGATTATATTTGCAGCACATGTAATGGAAGGAATAGACCCGCAGTTCTCAACAAAAGTGCAAAAGGGTGATGTAATAGTGGCGGGTGAGAATTTCGGATGCGGATCATCTCGCGAACAGGCGCCGCTGGCGTTAAAATATGCTGGCATTGCCTGCGTTGTAGCTGGATCTTTCGCGAGGATATTTTTCAGGAATGCTATCAATGTAGGTCTTACAATTATTGAAGCCAGGATCGACTGCGAAGAAGGGGATACAATTGAAATAGATACTGGAAATGGAATAATTGTACATGAAAATGTGAAATACCAGGCTACAAAACTTCCTGAGTTCCTTCGTGAGATACTGGCTGATGGCGGGCTGGTCAGGCATCGGAAAAAGGTTGGTGCAGTTTGAGATTCAACGGAGTTTAGTGATAGTCAAAAGACCTTTTATTGGAGATACCTCTAAATTACATCTGATATGGATATTGCGGGTCATAATCCTGATTCTTGTTCTTTTTCCATTCACTTCATCCCATGTTCAGAAAGATACTCTTCCACAGCCCGTTTTGATGAATACCATGATTTCCCGGTTTTCACAGCATCCAGAATTCCCTGTCTTGCTCTCAGGCTCAGATACTCCTGTGAATAAGGAGTTCCTTTTGCAAGCTCTTTCAATGGCAGCAATTCATCGATCCCTCCATAGATCGACAGATACATTGTCAGGCTCTCATCCACGGCTTTTGCAATGAAATTGGCAAAAGTGCCAAGATTTCCAGCATCAGCAGCCCTTAAAAATTTGTAATATTTCCCTCTTTCTTCACTTTTCAGGACAATAACCGGATATCCACGTGAGAACAAGTACAGGTTTGTAAGTAAACGCGCTACCCTGCCATTACCATCAATAAATGGATGAATCTTTACAAATCGATGCTGGAGGTATGCAGCAGTTTCAACCGGATGTGTTTTACTTTCTGATATTTTCTTAACCAGTTCATCCATCAGTTTTACTATCTTTGACCAGTCAGGCGGAGTTTTTACCGCGCCAGTAATCCTGACATTAATTCTTCTGTATTTGCCTGCTTCTTCGAGTATGCCAGCGGTTACAAGCTCATGAATTTGCTGGATTGTAATATGGTCTATTGGTTTTTTCTTGTTTGCAATATCTTCGATCAGATCAAATGCCTTTGCATTATTTGTTGCTTCAAGATGCTCCCGCAGGGACTTCCCTCCTATAGTAGTACCTTCTTCAAGAACAAGTCTTGTCTCAGAAAGTGTCAGGGTATTCCCTTCTATTGCATTAGAATGATAGGTATGAAGGAGACGCATTTCATCATGTAATCTTATTACGCTATCTGCCGGAAGAGGGCGCAGCGAGTTGAGGCGGCCCATTTTCTCTTCTATACGAGTGAGGAGTTTCTTATGAATCAATGGACTATCGGTATCGGACATAATTAAACTATACCGATATGTTTATCAATGTATATATCGGTATCGTTAATAAAACAAGATATCCGATATATGTCATTGAATGAATATTTGTGGTAGAATACCGTTATCTCAACAGGAACCTTGCCTCAAACATTCGCTTTTCCGAATAAATACGACAACCCTTGCTGGTTTGTATAGTGCTATATATCTGCTTTTTTAGAGTTTAGCTGTGAAAATTTTTCAGGGCAACGAACTTATTTTTAGATTCATGCTTATAAACATCAGCTCCGGGATTGCAGTTGGCATGATGAATTTTATAATCCCTGTCTATGCCCTAAGCCTGAATGCAACTTCCTCAGAAATAGGTTTAATCAAAGGCTTTTCCGGCATAGGAGACGTGCTTTTTGTTCTGCCTGCCGGGTTAATTGTGGATTATTTAGGTTCAAGAAAGACATATTCAGTAAGCTGCATTTGTAGTGCTGCAGTAATAATGCTTTTGTCCCTGGCTGCAACTTCTAAATTCATTTTATTTACGATGTTATTCTACGGTGTCTCAAAAACGTTCAGGATGACGGCGCTAAGTGCTGATTTTTTTAATAATATGAACACTATTGGCATAAAAAGAGCTGGATGGTACAAAGGTTCAATGACCATAGGAGCATCCTTGATCGGACCTATGCTTGGCGGGATAGCTGTGACAGCCTTTAGTTTTAAAAGCTATTTTCTTTTAACAGGCGCAATTTTACTTATACCATTCATGGTGATAAACGCTGCCTCAAAGAATGAGATCAGCTCACATGTGAAAACACAGAACCATAGTTTGATCGATAGTTCTAACCATTATAAGTCTCTTACAAAGAACAAGACCCTGGTTAGCGCAACTATAAAAAATGGCCTCAATACAGCATTTTTCATGACATTTACAGTTTTTATTACTGTGATGGTGATCAAAGACCTTGGTTTATCACCGGGTATAGCAGCAGCGCTTATTTCTATAAAAGGGGTGTCCACGTTGCTTGTAGCGTTCTTCGGGGGTGCATACCTGCAGAAGAACAATAACAAATTATATTTATTCGCTTATATTACAACTATTCTTTCACTTCTTCTTTTAGGGAATGGAACAGATACTATTCAGCTTGGGCTGGCATCGTTGATAAATGGCGCAGGTACAGGTCTGATCACCCTGATCAATTTTACAGAGGTCGGAAGTTTAGATGGAGAAAAAGGTAAGATAACAGGTTTCTTTTCATTTGGTAACGGCGCCGGCGCGATCATAGGACCTATGCTTGGTGGAATAATCGCAGATCTGTATGGTGTACAGGCGATTTTTCTTGCTTTTATTATTCCATTTAGCGCACTGGCAATTCATACCTTTATTAGCGGTAAAAGAATTGTCTCCGAAAACATCAGCAAATTACCTGAAAATGTTGAAGAAAATACTGTTGGGTAAAACGGATTATACGGTTCTAAGGCAGTCCGGGAAATATTTGCCTCAAACATTAGTTTTTCCGAATAAATACGGTAACACTTGCTGATTTGTATAGTGCTATATATTTGTCTTTTAGAGTTTAGCCGTGAAAATTTTCAAGGGTAATGAGCTTATTTTAAAATTTATGCTCATAAATATCAGCACCGGCATTGCGATGGGTATGGTGAATTTGATTCTACCAATTTACGCACTCAGCCTGAACGCCTCTTCCACCCAGATCGGTCTGATCAAAGGGATTGCTGGAATCGGGGATTTACTTGTAGTATTACCTGCGGGATTCATGGTGGATTATTTAGGCTCGAAAAAGATGTACTCTGCAAGCGCTGTGATGGGTTCATCAATAATTGTTCTCATCTCATATGTATCAAGTATTGAACTTCTTCTTCTCATTATGGTATTCTTCGGTATGGCAAGATCTATAAGAACAACTTCACTCAATGCTGATTTTTTCAAGAATATGGATATTATTGGCATAAAAAAAGGAGGCTGGTTCAAGGGCTCGATGAGTGTGGGTGGTGCATTGATAGGACCAATTCTTGGCGGGATAGCTTTAGTAGCTATGAGCTTTAAAAGCTATTTCGCACTTGCAGGAGTATTTTTACTGGCGCCGTTTTTGGTTATTCTTGCGCGGACAAATGGTGGAAGCAATTTACCTGTTAAACCAAAAAATTTTAAGCTCACAGATGCCTCAAATCATTATAAGGCACTTGCAAAAAACAGGTCTTTAGTATCTGCAACTATTATTGAGAGTATTAATGGGGCATTTTTTATTACATTTTCAACCTTCATCATTGTCCTTGTGATCAAAGACCTTAGTTTATCTCCTGACGTAGCCGCTTTGTTAATAGCATTAAAAGGAGGAGCAACGATATGTGTAGTATTTTTATGCGGGCAGCTGGTTCGCAAAAATAATACTAACCTGTATATATTCAGCTTTATTGTAACCATTCTCGCTTTGCTGGTGATAGGAATGAGCAGGGATATATTTCAGATTTCAATAGCATCTGTCGTCCTTGGAATGAGCTCAGGTTTAATTACCCTTATTACATTTACACAGATCGGGAATATAGACGGAGAAAAGGGCAAGATAGCAGGCATTTTTTCTTTCGGTTTTGCCATGGGCTCAATATTGGGACCAACGCTGGGAGGAATGATCGGAGATTTTTTCAGCATACAGGCGATATTCCTGTCGTTCATACCTCTTTTTGGGATCATGACACTTTATATTTTTGTTAGTGAGAAAAATGAATTGAATCGGAAAATATTGCCGTAATCATGCGGATTCTGGGTGAAATGGGGCGATAGTTGCTGATTTCTAAACTGTGATATATCCACAGGCAATATTGAGATTACTCTTATTTAAAAGAGGAGGAAGATATGACACAAAAAGAAAATATAAAACCACCATTCGCTGGTGTGGATGTAGGTTCGCTGACAGCTAAATCGGTAATTGTATCAAATGGCTCAATAGCTGGCTATGGTCTTGTTCCATCAGGATTAAATTCAGAAGAGAGTGGCTTGCTTGCTCTTGAGAAAGCGCTTACCGTTGCAAAAATCACGCGTGATGACCTTAAATACATAGTTGCAACCGGTTATGGAAGGATCTCAGCGCCTTATGCAGATAAAACAATAACTGAGATTACCTGCCACGGAAGGGGAGCACATTACCTGCACCCTACAACCAGGACAATAATTGACATGGGTGGACAGGATTGCAAAGCGATCCGCCTGGATGAAAAGGGCAATGTTGTAGATTTTGCAATGAATGACAAATGCGCAGCAGGCACAGGCAGGTTCCTTGAAGTAATGGCAAATGTTTTCAAAGTTAAACTGAACGACCTGGGTCCGATGTCATTAGAGGCAAAAGAAATCGTCCCGATGAGCAGCACATGCACGGTTTTTGCAGAATCTGAGACGATCTCACTGCTTGCAAGAGGCGAGAAACCAGAGAATATCATTAAAGGAATACACCACGCTATTGCCAACAGGATATCAGGGATGTTTTCCCGTGTCGGTGTGGAGAGCGATGTTTTCTTCTCTGGAGGAGTTGCAAAAAATGTGGGGATGAAAGCTGCGCTGGAAGAAGTACTTAAAGCAAAGATAGTGGCGCCGGAATATGACCCGCAGTTAGTTGGGGCTCTTGGAGCGGCAGTGCTCGCCAGGAGCTACGGCCAAAAGGTGTAATTATGGCATTAGAGACTTTAAGAAAAATAGAAGAAGCAGTAAAGGGAAGACCTCTGGAACTTGAAGAAGCAAAAAAAACCGGAGCAAAAGTAGTTGGATGGCTTAATTACAATATCCCTGAAGAGATAATCCATGCATTAGGATTAATTCCCATCAGGCTGGGTGCAGGAGGAGACGACAGGTTAGTTGAGATCGGCGCAAGATATATCTCCACAAAAAATTGCGTATACGCAAGAGAAACCGTGGGTCTTTTTGCAGAAAATAAGGATCCCTATATCCGGAATTCGGACCTGGTTGCCGTGGATGCGACCTGCCTGCAAATTTACCGCGTTGCAGAGCTCATAAAATATTATTTCAAGGCAAATACCATTATCCTTGGAGTACCAAGAAATTTTACTTCACCTGAAGGCCAGGTTTATTTCCGCAAAGAAGTGGAAGCCTTTACACAGAAATTAGAAGAATTTGCCGGAAACAAACTTGATACGAATAAGCTTGCAGATTCCGTCAAACTTTACAATAGTATAAGGAAATCCGTTAAAGAACTTTACAACTACCAGGCAATTGATAAAGCACCCATAAAATGGCGTGAAGTTTTCGATGTGATACATGCAGGATATTACCTGGATAGGGGGCGATATAATTCATTACTGCAGGAACTTCTAAAAGAGCTAAAAGAAAAACATGGCATAGCAAAAATTGGAAATCTTAATGGGGATGCCCGTATCTTCCTATCAGGCAGCATAATTCCTCCCAAAGATACAAAGCTGATAAGTATTATTGAGAAGGTTGGCGGAAGAATCGTAGGTGATGATCTCTGGTCCGGTCTTAATCCGATACTGAACGTCAATATTAAAGAGCCGTCCATAAACGGCATAGCAGATGCATATATCAACCGTGTTCCTCACGCAGCACTGCCTTATCTTGACCTGGAAACAGACGGGCGACTTGCGAATCTGAAGCAACAAATAAAGGATTACAGGGCACAGGGAGTAATCTATCACACACTTAGATACTGCGATCCCTTCACTTTCAAGGCCGGGGAAACAAAGGACGTACTCAGGAAAGAGGGAATACCGCTGCTTGAGATCCATACGGAATATGCAGGCTCTGATGTCGAAGCTATTCGAACGAGAGCCGAGGCTTTCGTGGAATTAGTAAAAAATAAGAATCTCCAGGTGATGGAAGCATGAGTTCAGGAGATCTTTTCAGGTATCCGGATGAACTTGGACCAGCATTTTCCGAGACCAATGGTCTCGAATTCAGTAACGGACGGCAGGTATCAGCAGCCGAAATATGGAAATTCATGACCAAAGAGGCACCTGTCAGATTTCCATATGCATTTGATAAAAGCGTCCACTTTGCCGGACGCATATCAAGTGACGTGAACTTCTTAAGCGGCATAAAGCGAAGCTTTTTGTCACTTACTCTACGTGATCGTATGCTTGATGCGCACAAAAATGGGGTTCCCGTAGTCCTTGTACAGGGAGGACAGACCGTTGAACCCTATTATGCGGCTGGCGGCATTCCACTAAGACCCGGATTCGTGATGAATTGGGCTCGAACCATGAAAGAGGGACTGAATTTGCGAGAATCAGACCTCAGGGGAATGTCGATCTTAGAGGAAGGAAGGAAGGGCGTTACTATCGAAGCATGCAACCAGATAGCAGCACATTCGGCAGTGCAGGATAATATTGTTCCTGTGGATTTTGTTGCACCATACCTGTGCCTTCGCTGCTCTGATATGGCATACCTTGTGGAATCACATCGTCATGGAAAAAGAACTGTTCCGACATATCTCGTTGACCATCCGATCGATCACAATCCAGGCGAATGGAAAAAAGAGTATCTCAAGAAAGAGCTTGAAACTTTAACAGGCAAAATTGGCGAGCTTTCAAATAAAGAAGTGACAGATGAAGCGTTAAGGGCAGAGATCAAGCGTGAAAATAAAGCACGCGAACTTGTGCGCGATTGCTATGAAATCTGGTGGAATGCAAAAGTACCACCCACCAATAGCGTTGATCACAGCGGAATCGTACCTTTTGGTGTAGATGGCTGCGGTGATTATTCCGCTTCGACCAGGGTACTGGAAGAAACACGAGAAGAGCTAAAGGAGCGTGTCAAACATGGCGTCAAAGGCGCAGGTTTGAAGGACGATCCTTCCAGGCTCTACATTTGCGGTTCATGTGTTGGCCCGAACCCTTTCCTGGTTGATAAAGCAGGCGCTGTTGTTGTCGGGAAGGATGATTTCTGGAGCGAAGCTTCAACAATTGTAAAAGAGACCGGAGATCCTTACGAAAACCTTGCAGAAGCGATATTGTCTTTCCCATATGAGCGATCTACTGAGGGAAGAGCGGAATGGACCGCCGAGCAAGCACAAAAATCAAGAGCTGATGGCGTGATTTTCATGTTCAACTGGGGATGCAATTTCCAGACATCTGTAGCGCGGATGATCTCGGACATAATTAAAGACAGAACCGGACTCCCGACCACCTACGTCGAGGTAGGAGAACTTGGTCGCATGGAAGCGCTTGAGCAATCTCACAACAGGGTAGAGGCATTTATTGAGATGCTGAACTGACCTTATGGCTGAATTCGGCGGCAGATCTCAATGGGAAGCAGGTACTAGGTGACTATAAAGGGGCTAAGTATGTCAGAAAAAATAAAATCAGACCAGGTTAAGAAAAAATTCAAGCTTAAGGAAGGTCAGCAGGTAAAAAACGATGGAATAGTGTCAAATGAAGTTGAAGTCCTGGCAGGCGTTGACCTGAGTATCGTAAAGGGAGAGTTCCTTACTATAGTTGGACCAAGCGGATGTGGGAAATCTGTTTTTCTTGATATTATAGGCGGATTGACGAACGCTACTAGCGGAACGATCTACCTGGATGGAAAACCGATCGATAAACCAACTCTTAAAACAGGATATGTGTTCCAGCAGTACGCATTGTTCCCATGGAGAAATGCTCTTTCGAATATTGAATTCGGACTTGAGATGCAGCATGTGCCCCGGGAAGAGAGAACAAAAGTCGCAAAAAAGCTGCTCTCCACCTTTGGGCTTTCAGATTTCTGGGACAGGTTCCCCTATCAACTTTCCGGAGGAATGCAGCAGCGTGTTGCAATAGCAAGAGCATTAGCGACAAATCCGGATGTGCTTTTAATGGATGAACCCTTTGCGGCTCTTGATGCCCAGACACGGGAAATTCTCCAGAATGAACTTTTGAGAATCTGGGAAGGGACGGGTACAACTGTCATATTTGTGACTCATAGCATTGATGAAGCAATATTCCTTGCAGATAGGGTTGCAGTCTTTACTGCAAGACCTGGAATTGTCAAGACGATGATAGACATCGATCTTCCAAGACCCAGGGATGGGAACATAAGATCAACTAATGAATTTGCCAATAATCGTCATAAAGTATGGGATGCCCTCAAAGGAGAAGTGCTCAAAGCGCAGAAGGACTGGGAGCTTGCATCGGTTTATGCGAAGTGAGATTGGAATTTATATTATAAAAAGGAGTTAATAATAATGTCCGGAGAAATATTTAGTTCGAAAGATGAATACAAATCCCGATCTGTTGAGATCGGCGGTATAGCAAATAAATTTGTTTCTTTAAAAGAAAAAATAAGCAAATCTTCACGAGGTCTTTTGGTCGTATTTTTATTTTTTGCCTTATGGGAGATTTTGCCCAGAATAGGTGTTGTCGATCCAATGTTCCTGCCCACGTTTTCCGAGACGATTAAAACCATGATCGATCTCATGGTATCAGGCAAACTGTTCGTACATATAGGAGCAAGTCTAAAGAGGTCCATCATAGGGTTTGGGCTGGCTGTATTGGTAGGAGTTCCGCTGGGTTTCTTGATGGGGTGGTATAGCAAATTTGAAAGTTATGCTGATCTTTTCATGCAAAGTCTGAGAAATATTTCTATATTTGCCTTGCTTCCTGTGGTCCTCTTGTTCTTTGGACTTGGTGAGACATCTAAAATAGTAATCATATTTTATGGCGCTGTATGGCAGATCCTGATAAACACCATTAGCGGTGTCAAGAATGTTGATCCGATCTTTATAAAAGCAGCCAAATCGATGGGGGTTTCGGATAAGGAACTATTCAGGAAAGTCATACTTCCTGCAAGCATGCCATCCATAGTTTCAGGAGCAAGGCTGGGTGCGAAAATAGCCATTCTTGTAGTTATTGCAGCTGAAATGATCGGAGCAAAAACAGGGCTTGGTTTCTTTATCCAGAATGCACAGTTCAATTTTATGATACCTGAAATGTATGCAGGAATCCTTACACTGACTATCATAGGACTCGCTGTAAATTATAGCCTGGTCTGGTTTGAAAAGAAAACAACTTCCTGGAAGGGAGACCTGGATAGGGCGATTCTCGGATAAAAACAGGGGTAATTATTAGATGAGCAATAATATAAAATTTTTATCCATAGCGGTCATTGCCTTTGCGATTGTTGGAGCAGGATTGTTTTTCACGAATGGAGAAAAACAGAATGAAGAAACGGTTGCGATCAGAATTCTGGATAGCCCGGATACTATAAATAACTGGGAGATCATAAAAAAATTGGACGGCAGGGACATCCTGGCAGAAGAGGGAGTAAAGCTTGAGCTAATTTCTTCTGTGCAGAGCACAGGTGGTACACAGAGTCTTCAGGCTCTTCTTGCAAATAATATTGATTTTGCCGGATCAGCATGGCCTGCATGGATAAATATACTCGCCAGTGGCGGAAAGATAAAGGCTGTTTTTAGTACATCTGTGGTCACTCCGGATAAACCAGGCTCAGGGTTAGTAGTTCTGGAAAATAGCAGTATATATTCAGCCAAAGATCTCATAGGAAAAAAAATATCAGTCAATGTACTGGGGGCTGAATATGACTATTTGACAAGGCAATATCTTTCCCAGACCGGACTTTCAATAGATCAGGTTCAGCTTATTGTAGTACCCTGGGCGCAGCAAGAGCAGGTCTTAAGGAGTAAACAGGTAGATGCAGCAGCATCGTTTAACGATCTATATTTCAACATAGCAATTGAAAAGGGTGGACTCAGGCAATTGCCGGGCAGCAGGAGTTATGACCTAAAAGGGAATAATATAATCCTGGGGCATGGATTCAGGGAAGATTTTATAAAAAAATATCCTGAAGCTGTAAAAAGTTTCATCACAGCATACGAAAAATCTTTGCGCCTGGTCTGGGAAGAGTACCAGAAGAATCCGGACCGCGTGAAAAAGACTGTAGAAGAAATATATTCGGAAAAAGGCGCGAATCCGAAGTTAGCCAGGTATTACATACCCACCTGGTCACCAGAGTATCCATTTGCTACCGACCGGGATATTCAGTATTGGCTTGATATTTTTGAGTCTGAAGGAAAACTGAAACCCGGACAAATAAAGCCATCTGATATCTATACATATGAATTCAATTCATTTTATAAAGAATATATTGAAAAAAAAGGAGTTAAATAATGTCAAAAGATGATATTTTCAGATATCCAGAAGAGATAAAAGCCCAGAATAGCGGCGTACCGATCGTTTTTATACAGGGCGGGCAGGGGATGGAACCTTATTATGCAGCTGGAGGGATACCTGCAAGACCTGCTTTCATAAGCCAGTGGGCTCTTAACAAAAAAGAAGGGCTGAATCTTAGAGAAGCAGATATAAGAGGCAATAAAATTCGTGAAGAGAGTAGAAAAGCCATAAACATTGAGCTGGCAGAACTTGGCAGGCGCAAGGCTCTGGAACAGTCCCACAACAGGGTTGAGGCATTCATAGAAATGCTCAGGTAGGCAGGTTAGAAAATGAACAATAGCATAAAAGTCTGGTCCATAGTTGCTATAGCCATTATTGGTACGGGATTATTTTTTTCACAGGAAGATAAGCCGGTTGAAACCCTTGCTACCATCCGCATTCTCGATAGCCCTGATACAGTGAATAGCTGGGAGATCGCACAAAAACTGACTGGAAGAGATTTCCTCGCAGAAGAAGGTATAAAGCTTGAATTGATTAATTCTGTGCAGAGCACGGGTGGTACACAGAGCCTACAGGCTCTTCTTGCTAAAAACATTGATTTTGCAGGTTCGTCCTGGACATCCTGGATAAATGTTATTTCAAGCGGTGGAAAAATAAAGGCGGTCGTCGGGAGAAGTGTTCGGTCAAAGGATGATCCAAGTTTCACATGGGTTGTCCTGAATGAGAGCAAGATCCATACAGCCAATGATTTTGTAGGTAAAAAACTTGCATTGAATGTACTGGGAGCTGAAGTGGATTATGTGATGCGGGAGTACTTGAAGCAAAACGGTTTATCTATTGACCAGGTTCAACTTGTCGTTGTGCCTGCTGCCCAGCAGGAGCAGGTATTAAGAAGCGGACAGGTTGATGTTGCAGCTATCGGACCCCCGAATGTCAATATGGCACTTGAAAAAGGCGGGCTCAGGGTGCTGTTCACTGTATATGATGTCAGGGGAGATGTGCTGACATACGGCGAGGGATTCAGGGAGGATTTTATTAAAGAAAATCCTGATACTGTTAAAAGATTTGTCCGGGTTTACGAGAATTCAAGACGCTTGGTATGGGAAGAGTTCCAGAAAGACCCGCAACGGGTAAAAAAAGCGGTAGCACAGATATACGAAGGAAAAGGCGGGAATTCCAAACTGGCAAAATATTACAGACCAACACATTCACCAGAGCATCCATACCCAAATGACAACGACATACAGTGGTGGCTTGATGTATGGGAAAAGGAAGGAAAATTAAAACCAGGCCAGATCAAGCCTTCTGATGTTTATACAAATGAATATAATAGTTATTATAAAAAATAAATGGATGACACTATGACAAGAACTAAAGAACTATTTCAATATCCAGAAGAAGTAAGATCCAGGTTTTTTGAAACCGATGATCTTGTATTCAGGGACGGCAGGCGGGTAACGCCCGGTGATATATGGGACTTCATGACTGAAGAGGGACCGCGAAGACATCCACATTTATTCAGCGATAGTCGATATCATGGCCTGTCAAAAGACACGAATCTGATAAGCGGCGTAAAACGGAATTATTTTAGCATTACTGTCCATGACCGCCTTACAGAGGCAGCCCGCAATGGGGTTCCAGTTGTTTTCATACAGGGTGGGCAAACACACGAGCCGTATTATGCAGCCGGAGGAATACCCACAAGACCTGGCATGGTGAATGGATGGGCTACCAATCTCAAGGAAAACCAGGACTATCAGGAAGCAGATTTTCGAAGGCTCCAGATAAGAGAGATCGGAAGGCAGGAATTGACAGTAGAGGCATGCCAGACGGCAAAATACGAGATAATCCAGGAAGGCATGGTGCCTATAGCTTTAATAGCTCCATACCTGTGCCTGCGCTGCTCAGATATCGCATATGGCGTTGAAGCGCACAGGCATGGCAATATAAAAATTCCGCTTCTTTTAGTTGATTCCCCGGTTAACCATCAACGCGATAAAAAATGGGCAGCAGAATATGTGGCTGATAATCTTCGCAGGCTGACCCAAAAAATTGGAGAGTTGGGTAATAGGGAAGTTACTGATGAAGATATCATGAATGAGATCAAACTCCACAACCAGAAACGCAGGCTTGCCAGGGATTATGTAAAGCTGTGGTGGGGGGCAAAAGTACCGCCCACCAACAGTACGGATCACACAGGCATAATGCAGCTTGGCAACGAAAGCAACAGCGATCCTGTGGCAGCAAAACAGATACTTGAGGAATCTTACAATGAAGTGAAAGACAGCGTTAAGAATTCAATTAAAGGAGAAGGGATAGAAGACGATCCGGTAAGGTTGTTCATATGCGGTTCATGTGTAAATCCGAGTATGAAACATGTGGACAGTTTGGGGGGAGTTGTAGTAGGAAAGGATGACGGATGGAGTGAGGTATCCGTGGATGTTGAGGAAACAGGAGATCCATATGAAAAATTGGCGAAAGCAATTGTTTCTTTCCCATACGAACTTCCAACTGAAGAACGGGGTTTATGGACGGCAGAGCAGGTAGTAAGATCAAATGCAGACGGTCTGATATTTATGCACCAGTGGGGATGCAATTACCAGTCCGGTGCGGCAAGAATGGTTGCGGATGTTGTCAGGGAAGAGACGGGAATTCCAACTATAACTATCGAGCGAGCTATGGCTGAAAGTCGGGAAGGACATGAACAGATGCATAGCAGGGTTGAGATATTCATAGAGATGTTGAGGTAAAGAGGCAGCAATATGACAATGGTTCCAAATGTTAAGTTAGATGTCAGGGGCGAAAAATGCCCCTATCCCCGAATAAGGACATTACAGCAGATAAAATTACTTAAAAAGGGTGAAATACTTGAGGTTATAGCAAGCGACCCTGAAGCATGGCAGAATATTGATGTATGGTTGACCAAATCCGGTGATGAGTTCCTGGATGTCGAGACCAAAGAGGGAGCATACCATATATTTGTGAAGAAAGGATAGAATAAATGTACGCAATCGAAACAACTAACCTCACAAAAAAATACAAAACCTTAACCGCAGTAAATAACCTCAACCTCAAGGTAGAAACAGGGAAGATATTCGGTCTCCTTGGCCCCAACGGCGCAGGGAAAAGCACGATACTTTCAATGCTGTGCACGATCGTAAATCCCACATCAGGTTCTGCAATTGTCAATGGATATGATATAATCAAAGACTCTGCCAGGGTAAGGCAAAGCATAGGCATAGTCTTCCAGAGCATAAGCGTGGATGATCGGCTCACGGCTCGCGAGAACCTGAGATTTCATGCCATGCTTTATGATGTCCCATCAAAAATAATGGGCAGGCGGATACGGGAAGTCCTCAAACTTGTGGGACTTGAGGACAGGGCTGATTCTCTTGTCAGGACATTTTCCGGAGGTATGGTACGGCGTCTTGAAATGGCGCGCGGGCTTATTCATAATCCCGAAATATTATTCCTGGATGAGCCGACCATCGGATTGGACCCCCAAACGCGGGAACACATCTGGGACTACATAAAAACACTTGCGCAAGAAGAAAAATTGACGATTATCATGACAACACATTACATGGATGAAGCTGACCTTCTCTGCAATGATATAGCGATCATTGATCATGGCATCATCAAAGTCAGGGATACACCGGAACACCTCAAAAGTTTCCTTGCAGGTGACAACATCATAGTACGGACAAAATATCCGGATAAGCTCGCAACCGGACTTTCCGGGCAGGATTATATCCTGCAAATGCAGGCATCACAGGATAGATTGAGCTTGAATGTGAAACAGGGATCAATGAATGCTGTGCGAATAATCAATAGTGCACAGGATCTGCATATAGCAGTAGATTCAATCGATATTGATGAGCCAACACTGCATGATGTATTCCTGCATCATACGGGCAGGCAGATCCGCGAGGAAGGGGAGGATAATTTCATCAGTATGTATAAGCGAAAGCGCAGGGGCAGATAAGATGAGAAGAGAACTGCGCGGGGTATATTCAATATGGCTTCGGGAGATCATCAAGTTCTACCGTGAAAGGATACATTTCGCAAGCGCCATGACAACTCCATTCCTGTGGCTTATCATATTTGGCGCAGGCATGGGGATCAATCTCAGGACAGGCGTGATAACATCCGGATACAACGAATTTATTTTTCCTGGTATCGTAGGAATGACCCTTCTCTTTACATCAATGCGTTCAGGGATATCCGTCATATGGGATCGCGAGTTCGGGTTCTTAAAAGAGATCCTCGTTTCACCGATTTCCAGGACGTCGATCGTAATAGGAAAGGCGTTGGGAGGAGCTACAAATGCATTGATCCAGGGCACGTTGTTACTTCTGCTATCTTTTATTGTTGGCGTCCACATATCGCCATTGCATATTATTCTTATAATACCAATAATGCTTTTGATATCCCTTGGATTTGATTGTTTTGGACTTTTTATAGCTTCCATCATGGATAGTTTTGAAGGATTCCAGACTATAATGAGTTTTATAATTATGCCAACGTTCTTTTTAAGCGGCGCTTTGTTTCCCCTTACAAATGCCCCCGGGTGGTTACAAACCCTGAGTTCGTTAAACCCGATGACATATGGTGTGGATGCAATCCGTGGGATCATAATTAATGAAAGCCAGTATTCTCTGTATTTTGATCTTTTGGTTTTGTCTGTTTTTTCAAGCTTTATGTTATTCATCACATCATGGATCTTCAATGAAAAAAAATAAGGAGAATCAAATGGTAAAAAAATCAATAACATATTTTGAACCGCGAAGAGCGCAAAATGCGCACAGATTAAAAATTATGCCAGCTCGTAGTGAATGAAACCTATAGATCGCTTAAAATTCATCATATCAGAAGCCTCCGGATCACTCGGTGATCTTGGGACTTTCCTTCCTTTTGTGATCAGTGCGATCTCTATCAACCACCTGTCCCCATCAAGTGTTTTTACTACTTTTGGCATATTTTACTTATTTTCCGGTATGTTCTACGGTTTTCCCATGGCAGTCCAGCCGATGAAAGCTGCTTCTGCTTACGCTATATCTTATGAGTTGACTCCGGGAGCGATTGCAGCGGCATCGGTGGCTATCGGGATCATACTTTTGGTGCTGTGGATTACAGGTGCGGTAAAATGGCTGGTTAAACATACACCAGGAATTGTTTCTATCGGGATCCAGACAGCCCTTGGAATTTCTCTTGTTTTTGTTGGAATAAAATTTATTATGCAGCAACTGCTGCTGGGGCTGATCATACTTGTCATAATGTTTTTGCTGTTTCAAAATAGCCGATTTCCGACTGCAATTATTGCCCTGATCCTTGGCATTCTGCTTGGATATTTAACAGGTCTGATTAAAGAATTTCCTGCTATAGTTCCCGGATTCTCTCTTCCGGAAATCAACTTACCTAATGTCGGCGATCTATTCAGTACAACCATGCTGACTTTTGTCTTAATCCAGATTCCTTTGACCCTGACAAATGCCGTCATTGCAACCTCTGCATTATCCCATAACATCTATCCCGGGCATAAAAGAGCAAATGCCAATAATCTATCCACAAGTATGGGTATTGCAAATCTTTTTTCAGGTTCTCTTGGGGGCATGCCCATGTGCCACGGCAGCGGAGGTGTTGCAGCGCACTACAAATTCGGCGCAAGGACAAAAGCCGCGCCGATCATGCTGGGTAGTCTGCTAATCTTCACAGGGTTATTCTTTGGAGATAGTGGACTGGATTTTCTCAGGATCATACCGATCGCAGTAATTGGATGTTTGTTATTTTACAGTGGTTTTGAACTTGCAAGTGTTTTCAAAAATGTGAATAAGGGAGACCGGAGTGTTGCATTACTGGTTGTAGTTATGAGCCTGGCAACAAACCCGGCGCTGGGTGTTATCGCAGGGGTTCTGGCGCATTACGGTTCTAAATATCGATAGATAGATTTGCCGCAATCCTTCACTTTTCCGAATAAAAAAGACAACACTTGCTGATTTCTCTACTTCTATATATCTTTCATTCCAAAGATTGTGAAATGATCGGAAGAGCATGATAAAAATAAAGGTAGAGGATATCAAGAAGTTTTTCCCTGGCAAAAACGGAGCCAATGGAGAGGTGGAAGCTATTGGCGGAATAAACCTGGAAGTTGAGGAAGGAGAATTCCTTGCTATCGTAGGTACCAGTGGATGCGGGAAATCAACATTTCTTGAGATCCTGGCAGGTCTGATAAAACCTACATCTGGCAATATCTACATAGATGGAAAAGCCATCAATGGGCCGGATCATGATCGAGGCATAGTGTTCCAGGGCTATGCTTTGTTCCCCTGGCGGACCGTGCTGGCAAACATAGCCTATGGGCTTGAAGAAAAAGGGGTCCCAGGGAAAACAAGGGATGAGATATGCGCAAAATTTGTAACACTTGTCGGCCTCCTGGGTTTTGAGGAGCACTATCCATACCAGCTAAGCGGCGGTATGAAGCAGCGCGTTGCAATTGCAAGGGCTCTGGCATATGATCCAGATATATTACTGATGGATGAGCCATTTGCTGCACTTGATGCCCAGACAAGGGAGACACTGCAAAATGAAATTCTCCGCATATGGGAAAAAACAAAAAAAACTGTCCTCTTTGTCACCCATAATATCGAGGAAGCTGTTTTCCTGGCAGACAGGATCGCGGTGATGTCAGCTAGACCTGGAGTAATAAAACAAATAGTCGAAGTGCCATTGCCAAGACCAAGATTTGAAGAGCACAGAACCAGTGTTGATTTTATAAAAATACGGCAGGAGGTGGGGAAACTTGTCAGGGAGAAAGCATCAAATAACGATATGGAAATGCCTTAAAAAGTTTATATTACTGTTTGCATTCCTGCTCATCTGGGAATTACTGCCTGCATCCGGCATCATAAGCAAAACCTTCCTTGCGCCGCCATCTGAAGTTTTTGAAGCTTTGATCAGGCTGCTCATATCAGGTGAGTTGTGGGTGCATACAAGTATCAGCCTGCAGCGTGCTTTCACAGGATTTTCCCTTGCTGCAATAACGATGATACCCCTCGGGTTTTTAATGGGCTGGTACAGTGGTTTTGAGGAGATCGCTGACGGCCTGGTACAAACATTAAGGCAGACTTCATCCCTCTCCCTGTTCCCGGTATTTATCCTGTTCCTGGGCATTGGTGAGATATCCAAGATCGCAGTGATCTTCTGGGGCGCACAGTGGCCTATTTTGCTAAATACAATAAGTGGGGTGAGAAATGTTGATCCACTTCTCATAAAATCAGAGCGCTCCATGGGCTCCTCTGAAGTTTCCCTGTTCAGGAAAGTGGTCCTTCCCTCATCTCTTCCTTCAATAATCACAGGTGTGAGACTCAGTGCGACTCACTCGATAATCGTCCTTGTGGCAGCTGAGATGATAGGAGCAAAATCCGGACTTGGATACTCGGTAATCAACTGGGAATATAATTTTATGATACCTGAGATGTACGCAGCGATCGTCGTGCTTGCGGTTCTTGGATTGATAACTAATTATTCTCTTGTATGGCTTGAGAAAAGCACAACGAAATGGAAAGAAGAAATGACGATATCATAGAAGAAAATAAAAATGAATACCAATATAAAAACGGCAGCGATCCTTATTGGCATCGCTTTAATATTGACTGCTGGCCTTTTATGGGTCAAGGAAACAAAAGCTGAACCGAAACAGGAAATAAAAACTACAAATCCGACATTGCAAGTAGGTGAAACTGGATCCCAGAAAGATATTACGATACGATACCTTTCTGCCAGCACGATCATTGAGCCTTATGAATTCGCAAAAGAACTTGGATATCTTAAAGGCATAAACCTCACACGCGAAGGTTCATATACCGGCGGTCCTGAAGATATACTTGCAGTTGCTTCAGGCAGTACGGACGTAGGTCACTCTGCATGGGTTTCAGTGATCAACGCCAAAGCAAGGGGAAGTGAGATTACAGCATTTGCGGCTCCTATGGGCAACTCGCCAGAAAGCTGGTATGAGGGAACTCCTTTCTTATCAAAATGGATCGTACTTGGGAACAGCAGCATCCGAAGTGCAAAAGACCTTGTTGGAAAGAAGATAGCAGTCAATATCCTGGGCGCGCATGTGGACTATGTAACGCGTGAATACCTTTCTCGAAATGGAATATCCACGGATCAGGTGCAACTAGTCCCAATAGGCATTTCCAAGCATGAGCAGGTGCTCAAACAGGGGCAGGTGGATGTAGTCGCTCCGCTGGGTGTAGTCGTGGATAAGATCGAAGAAGGCAAAGGTGTAAGAGTGCTGTTCACGGATTATGATATCATTGGAGACCAGACACATTGTGTTCTTTTCACTTCAGATAAATTCCTGAAGGAAAATCCCGATGCAGCAAAGCGACTCACAGAAGGGATAGCAAAAGCTGCAGACTGGGCAAAGGAGCACCCGGGGGAGGCAAAGGAATTGGCTGCCAAAGTACTCAAAGACAAAGGTGGAAATACTGATCTGGCAAAATATTGGAGAGGCTTTGGAGTAAGAGAACATGCGCTGTTGGCAGATAGCGATGCGCAGTTCTGGATAGACTGGCTTGTAAAGGATGGAAAAATAAAAGAAGGGCAATTCAAGCCGTCTGATATCTATACAAACAAGTTCAATCCATATTATAAGAAATGAGTTAAAGATTGAAAATTGCAGGTGCTTTTGGAGAACGGTCAGATAATACATATCAACAGATCGAGGACGATATTGGTCCATAAAGCACGAGAAGATGTTTATTGGGCAGAGGTACCAGCCTTACCTGGTTGTTATTCTAAAGGTGAGACGATCGAAAAAACCATAGAGAAGATAAAAGATGGAGTCTCGTTTAATAGAATTGAAAGAATATGAGATGATACCTGCAGATGAAGACTTCGTGATAGCAAGAGTGAATGTAACAGGATGTGCAGCCCCTTAGATATCGGGCTTGAAATGAAAAGTGTTTTAAACATTCGGAATGATTTCAATATCCATGGATTCGAATTATATTTTTAGAATATATAATTAAATCCACTTAAATAAATCTTAAAATTAGGGAGGTGAGGTAAATTATAGAGTAACCACCCCCTGAACAATACCGTTCAGCCCGTACAGGCTCTGGCGCGCATCCTGGAAATAGAAGCGCTCCTGCAATACTTTTTCTTCTTTCAGCCTGTTCAGGGCATAACGCACTGTCCTGGCCGGAAGATAGGTTTGCTTTGCAATATCTTTCTGTGTTAAAAAGCCGCTCGATTCAAGCACTTTAAAAACAAGTTTTGCTGATGGCGGTAAATGATCTATCTTTATCGATTCAATCTGTGGGCCATTAATGGCAAAGACGATTCCTTCTAAAATTCATTTCTAAATTCTCCAACTTATACTCGGATTTAATCTTTATAAACCTATTTATTGGAGCAATTATTGTCACAAATGATCTGATTCTTTTGGAAGTAATAAAATAGGGGTGGCTTTACTGTATTCTATTTCGGGGACAAAGTAAATCCCTTCAGTTTGGTTGTATTGTCATTTTATCACAGATACATCATAGTTTTCGTATGTATTTAAATAAGGCAAAATTTGCCTTATTTTTTATCAATTTGCCAGTAAGCCAGTCCTTAAATGCGTCCAATGACTATTGTTATTCATGATATATGGAGGCAAAATATGCCAAAAGAACGTCATGTAATGGAACTTCAGGGCAGAACCAGGGTAGTCGTTGAGAACGGGAAGGTCATCGAGGTCGGTGTTCCCATGACCGAGTACTGTCCTATCTTCGATAAGGTCAGGGGGATCAAGAAATTCACCCCAAAGACGGCAAAGGACAATATAGAGTTCAGGATGAAAGACTTCGGCATGTTTTCAGAAAACCGAGAACTGGAAATGGAAATCTTTGTCGGGTTCGGGGCGAGTGAGACATTCATGACCGCTTTGCGGCGTGGGCTCCTCGATACCACGATTACTGTATGCGACGGCGCAGGAACAGTAATCACGGGCAATCCCAGGCTCTGCCAGGGCATGGGCTCACGCATATCAGGACTGACGGAAACGTCGCCAATACAGGGGCTGATCAAAAGGATAAAGGCTGCTGGCGGCGTGGTCATTGATCCTGGCACTGCCGCAATAGACCAGGTGAGCGGGGTGAGAAAAGCCATAGAACTTGGATTCAGGAAGATAGGCGTATCAGTGGCAAATCTCAAAGATCTCAAAGAAATAAGAAGAATCGAAAAGGAGACAGGCACTGAAGTAATAGCGTTCGGAGTGCACTCTACAGGCATGCCTGATAACGAAGCAAAAGAATTTATTGACCTTGTGGATATGGCCACAGGCTGCACATCAAAATGGATAAGGGCTGGGGTGGCTGGCAAGACCATAGCTCAATTCGGCACGGCTGTACCCATATTCGCGATCACCACAAGAGGAAGAGAGTTGTTGCTTGAGCGGGCAAAAGAAGTTAAGGACCCGATTCTTGTGAATACGATGAAGCTCCCGGTCCTGCCTGAAGAAAGGCAGCCAGGGCCACTGGTGTGAGATCATGAAGAAAAGTTTAAAGATGGCAATTGCTTCTAGCGATGGCAAGGTCATTAACCAGCATTTCGGCAAGGCAAGAAAATTCATAATAATAGAATCGGATGGAGAGGGGATTAAAGTCCTTGAAGTGAGGGAGAACGATCCCTCATGCGGTACGCTTGAGTACGGAGGGCATGCTGACGATGCTCTTGAAAAAAGTGTTTCTATTATCAGCGACTGCGATGCGGTACTGTGCAGCAGGATCGGAGGAGGCGCAGCAGAAGGATTGCAGAGCATAGGTATAGAGCCGGTTGAAGCTCCAGGATTCATTGAGGAGAATGTCCTTGCTTATGCTAAATACATGCTAACAAATTCTCAGGTTTTACGAGAATAAGTGTGACAAAGGCAATTATTACCTGAAAAAATCTCAAAATCATTTTATATAATACAGGCACTGTCTGGCATCCTGGAAGTATTCACGTTCTTCTAAAATATCTTCTTGTTTTAATCTGTTTAAGGCGTAGCGAACTGTTCTTGTGGGAAGGCGGGTTACCTTTGTTATCTCTTTTTGTGTCAGTGGCCCATGGTTTTCAAGTATATTAAGAACAAGCTTCATCGAAGGTGAGAAACCATCGATCTTAACCGAGCTGTAATTTTCAAATCCTTTACCTGGAATGCCCGTATCCATCAAATTTAACCCATCTCCTGATAAAATATCCCTCATAGTTGATCACTTAAACCATTTTATGAAGAGTATCATCATAAGTTTAACCTATCAGGCAATTATTGTCGAAATAATTCCGGTTCTGTTTGGATGGTGACAAAACCTGCCTGTATATTCAGGGATATATATATCATCTTTTTATATAGAACGAGAGGTCAAAAATATGTTCAATCAAAGAAGGGATCGTTTTTGCCATCCATAACAAATGGAATGGCGAAGTATCAGAAATAGAAGAAAATACACAGGAAATACAAGCAGAATCGCCATATGAAAACTATGCAAAGGAAAGATTGGGAAGACCGGAATTCCATCGAATAAGGATCGGCCTTGAAAGATTAAGGCGCTCGCTTTCGACAATATCAGGAAGCTGGCAGCGTACAGACAGGAATCATGCACAAAAAGAACTTGGAACCATTCTTAGTCGTCAGCATGATATCGAAAATGATGCAGAAAATATCGAGGATATGTACCTGCGTGAATACATATATGAACAGCTCGATATAGCAGCTACTGCAAGACGGTCATTAGCCGAAGAGATCAGATGGGATATCGAAGCCAATAGAGAAGCCACGGTATAGAATTAATAAAGTTGGAATAATGGTGTCAACATCTGCCTCATTATTAAATAATATATATCATCGAGTATAATCTCTTGGTGGTGATAGATATGATGAAAAAAATATGTAGCAACTCCCGAATGAGCAGATCATTGAGTCTTAAAATCGAAAACAAGGAACTCGGAAAAGATATCGAATTTGAGAAGATCGTTAAATTCCTGAATGCTCAGAAAACAGTAATGGATTATGCAGGTTTGAATTAGCTTTTTGCCGCATTCATTCGGTTTTTTGAACAATCAAGCCAATTCCAGTCCATTTCTCTAAATTTATATGCTTATGTTTTCTCTTAATCCTGAACTTCCAAAATCTGAGTTCCGGAGCAAGAAATGTCATTTAAAATATCTGAAGACTGGTTAGCAGTTGTTATTGGCTTTATTATTGTGCTAATAGCCGCCGCAGGAATCATATCTGCAAAAATAATCCCCTGGACGCTGGTGTAAACATGGCAGATGTTAATGCAAATAATGATATCAACAGTGAGCCGGATGATCAGCCATTCTTTTTAAGGGCAGGATATTTCCTTATCGGGTTCGTGCTCCTTGTCATACTGGCAGTACTCTCTGTTTACATATCCCAGAATAAGATAGATCTCAATAGGGAAATTAATGGCTTATGGCATCCGAGGTCTTGCACAGGCGCTGATTGTGGTTATCACGTATTGAGGACGCACATGTTTTTATTGGTCCTGAATGGTTGCTTTGGCTTATGATCTTTTTTTGTGGCAGGGTCAGGCTCTAACCTTCCTGGATACCTCTATCTCCACGCGCTTCGCGATGTTTTTAGTTATGCGCCCGTGTTTGTTCATGTGTTTACGAATTTACTTATATCGAATTGAGCGCAAAGAGAAGAGACTTAAAAAAAAACGCGCTGCACCTGCCCTCCGCTCGCTGTACGATTGCCGAAAATAGATTTATCCTGAGAAAATTTGAAGGTGTTCACTTCCACGCTGCCATCATGGAGTTTTATTTTGACTTTTTGGCATCTTCTAGATTTTCTGAAATCGACGGTTTTGACGCTTCTTCACTCATTTCATAGATGGTTCGCATACGTTCAATTGCAAGATCAATAGCTTCTGTCTCACTCCTGTATATCCTGTGGTCTATGAGCCATTTCAAGTTTTCAATTGTGCACTGACTGAATGCATAGTTTCTTCGCACACTTGCTTCACTCAATTCTTTCCGCTTCATTGTGTACGTATTATAGTACTTATAAATATTTAATCCTTTGGACGGAAATGATCAAATGGATAGGAAGTGTTCCGGTGGGTAGGATCAAAGAATTATATTGATGCGGAGGATGGGATTTGAACCCACGAATTCCTTCGAAACCAGCCCCTCAAGCTGGCGCCTTTGACCTGTCTGGGCAACCTCCGCATATGGAATACTTTTATTTCAAAGCATTATGAAATATTTATAAGATAAAAGAGATTGTATTCTCTTTTATCAGAGGGCATCAATTATTTCACTTAATTGTTCGGCTCTCTTCTTAATATTACCTGCCGCTTCTAGAGCGATTTCTTTAGCTGTCAGAGCCCCTGTTGTTTCAAATGTCATAACAAAGGATTCCGGGTCACTGGTCACTTTAATTGAATCCATTTCGCATTCTTCTTCGCATAACCGACACATGGAGCATTCAATTACATTAGTGACAGTTACCGTATCGCCTTCCAATTTCAGGATCTTCCGCGGACAGACTTCCACGCAGTTTCCGCAATAATCGCATCCTTGGATGGTCACAATTGGCATATTCTTAAATCCTGCTGCAACGCCGGCCTGCCATTTACTATGTTTCCTGCCTGTTCCAAGCCTTGCGATCGCTTCTACAACAACCTTGTGCTTATCCTTGAGTTCAACAATCGGTATGGTTTTATCAGCTGGTTCCACCTGCGGATCAGCAGAAACCAGGTCCCCTGAATATACGACTTTCGGGCCTTCTGCGCTAAGGGTCAAAGATACTTTGCATAAAGTACATCCTTCGCCCTTGCAATTACATTCTTCAGGAAGCACATAGGATTTAATATCTGTTTTTAACGGGATCATTCCTAATCTTAAGGCGAACTGTTCATCAAACAATACAGAAGTATTTTCATAAATATTAACATCATCAATAGCCATTACCGGAACTTCTGCCAGGATACTTCTTCTTAAAGCATTTGCAAATGATGCAGAAACATCAGATAGAACGAATCTTGCCTTGCGCTCGGATAATTCGATTATGTCAATATCCATTTACACACGCCTGCCCTTCTTAGGTTTTGTGCCGTCATGAGGTATCGGGGTAACATCCTCGATCCTGCCAATTTTTATTCCAGCACGTGCAAATGCCCTGATAGCAGCCTGAGCTCCTCCTCCGGGACTTCTCTGCATGTTGCCGCCTGGCGCTCTTACTTTTATATGAATACCAATTATTCCTTTGTCTCTTATCTTATCTGCAATCTGGTTAGCCATCTGCATGGCAGTGTAAGGGGAACTCTCTTCCCTGGCAGCTTTTGTAACCATACCGCCGCTTGTTTTTGCTATCGTTTCAGCCCCTGTTAAATCAGTAATTGTTATCAGGGTATTGTTGAACGAGGAATATATATGAGCTACAGCCCATTTCTCAGTTGCCATTATTTAGCCTCCCTCATGGGTACATTTCTTGTTTCGTCCGATTTTGTTGTTTCCTCGATTATATTCTTTACTACCTGCGCAGGTCTTGACGGATGAGATTCTTTTGACAATTCGGAACCTGTATAATAACCCAATGACAATTCCTCATTAGATGGAACAAGATAACCAGGTACGGTGATCTTTCGTCCTGCAACGGAAATGTGCCCATGGACAATAAATTGCCTGGCCTGTTTCGGGGTATTGGCAAGTCCCTGCTTGTGTACCTGTGTTTGAAGCCTTCTTTCAAGGAAATTATTTACATCAAGAGAAAGAATGTCATCAAGTACTGAATCAGTCTTTAATAGCCCATACCTTTTCAAACGGTTAAGAATATTTTCCGAATCTGTTTTAACATGCCCTTCAAGTTTTCCTTTTATGCTTTCTGCAAGTAGTTTCCTGGCAAGTTCCCTGTATTTCTTAAGTTCGCTATGAGCTTTCCAGACTTCTCTCTTGTTTCTGAGACCATATCTTTTTACAAGTTCGACCTCAGGTTCGATTCTGGCAGATTGCCATGGATGCTTGGGCGTATTATATGATTTCCTGTTTTTTCCCGGGTAGCCCATTATTTACCAGCTCCTTTTTTCTCTTCTTTCTTTTCTGCTTCTTTGGGTTTTGCCTGGAGTGTTGCGCGTGAGACTCCAACAGTTCTTCCTCTTCTTCCTGTTGATCTTGAGCGCTGGCCGCGTACTCTTAGACCGCGCTCATGTCTTAATCCTTTATATGAACGCATTTTTTTCATTGTGTTCAAATCTTCATTAAGGCCCAGTAATACATCTGTCCCGATAAGATGCTTATCTTCACCTGACATGATATCGTTTTGTTTATTAACCATCCATGCCGGGAGAATAGATGAAATGTTGTCTACTGATAATTGTAATCTCTCTGTTTCCACATCAGAAACATAACCCAATGTTGCTTTTGGATCCACGGCTGAATTAACGGTTAAGATTTTTGCTGCCCGCCTGCCTATACCTTTTATTCCTATTAGACCATACTGAACGCTTTTTTTGCCATCAAGGTCAGTATTTGCTATTCGTACAAAATGTTTGATCTCAGGGCCGGTTTCCTTGGCTTTAGGGGTTTCTTTCTTTCCTTCTTTCGGAGCACCTTTGCGATCCTTCTTTTCGTGTTCTTTTCCTTCCCCTTTCCCCTCATGTCTCTTATCTTGCTTTTTCTCTTTCTTCGCTTCCTGTACAGCTTCCTGTTTGGGAGCCTCTTTCTTGGGAGCTTCTTTCTTGGGTTCTTTTACTTCTTTTGCTTCTTCTTTTTTAGCCATATTTTCCTCCTGTGGCTTTAGCCCCGGAATTATCCGGCGCAGCCCTCACATTTGGGCAGCCCTAATACTTTTGCATAGCATTTATATCTTATGTATCATACATTCAAAATAAATTTTGCGAAACTATTATTTCATACGACACCCTATTGTCAAAAAAAAATTGTGGCCAAATGTTCAAAGTAATCCCGGCGATCGATCTAAAAAATAGAAAATGCGTTTCCCTTGTCCAGGGTATCCCAGGTACAGAGAGGGTATCAATTGACAATCCATTAGATGTCGCTTTGCGCTGGATAAAGGGTGGGGCCAGGATAATCCATCTCATTGACCTTGACGGCGCAATCGAAGGACTCCGTTTAAATAGTTCAATAATTGAATCCATAATAAAATTTTCCCGGGTTGAAACGCAGGTAGGCGGTGGAATAAGGTCAAAAAAGGATGCACAGGATCTTCTTTCATTGGGCGTTGACAGGATAATCCTGGGTACAGCTGCAATAAGACAACCTTCTCTGGTTAAAGAACTCGCAGACGAATTCGGAGGCAACAGGATCATGGTTGCCCTTGATTCAAAAAATGGCAAGGTTACCACGCACGGCTGGGCTGAACAATCCGCTTTCTCAACTGTCGAGCTTGGCAGGAAATTTGAAGAACTCGGAGCAGGAAGCATCCTTTTTACAGATATCAACACAGAAGGTTTATTACAGGGAGTAAACCCTGCGCCAACACAGGAACTTGTGGATGCATTGGGAATTCCGGTCATCGCATCCGGCGGAATTACTACATTATCTGATATCGAAATAATTAAGGGGACAGGAGCAAAAGGCCTCGTTATCGGAGCTGCGCTATATGTAGGGAATTTCACCCTGGGTGAAGCGCTGGAATTCGATGATACTTAAAATCTAAAAGTGCTCAAACCCACGGGCCTCAAGCTTTTCAATTCCATTCGATCTTTCAATGAAAATACCTTCTTTTATGACTTCCCCGATTACGGTAAATGAGCAGGCGTTCCTGGCTTTATTTATCTTATCAGGAGGCACTGTGAACAACAACTCAAAATCTCCGCCAGTAAAAACAACGGCTCCAGGCAATTCATTACCTTTTAATAGTTTTTTAACATCAGGAAGAACCGGAAGCTTATCGTCATATATTTTGAATCCAACACCACTTGCTTTTGCCAGATCGTGAAGTGATAACGCAAGCCCGTCGCTTATATCCATCATCGATGTTATTGCGCATGTTTTTGCCAATGCCATGCCTTCATTTATTCTGGGTATGGGTTCAAACAGGGCTTTTAGTATCTGCTGGTCTACATTAATATTTTTCTGCAATAATATCAGTGCAGCTCCAGCAGTACCAAGATTTCCTGTTACGCACACAAGGTCTCCCGGATTTGCCCCGCTTCTCCTTATAAGCAAGTCTTTATTTACAAGTCCAAGCGCTGTCCCGGTCATCGTTAGTTCGTCATGTGAATCCATATCACCCCCGATGACCCGAGTCCCGAAACTTCGTGCGCAATCATCCATACCTTTAATGATATCATCCAAAAGATCAAGCTCTGAATCCGGGGGAATACCAATAGCCATTAAAATCCCAAGCGGTTTTGCCCCTTTTGAAGCTAAATCGCTCAGGTTTACAGCCACAGCCATCCACCCTATCTGCCATCCCGACATACGGTGTGGAAAGTCAGTCTTTCGATGAAGCATATCAGTAGTCGCAAGAAGATAATCATTCCCCCCTATATCGAGAACTGCACAATCATCAACTCCTGCGCCAACGACCGTATCTTTTCCGGGTTTTGTAAGTAATCCCGAAATATGTTCAATTAAGTCGCGCTCTTTAAGTTCACGGATTTTCATTTGGCGATAATTTGGTTTATATACATTATAGCTTTTCCATAAATGAATAATTTTTGGACTCAAACTTTATATTTTTTAATAAAAAACATTGATATAAGAAAAAGAATCAATACACTCTAATGAATTCTGTACCTGGCGATCAGGAATTGCCCCTCGAGGAACATATTAAAGAACTGCGGTCAAGGATGATGATAGTGGTTATCCCGATTATCCTGGTCACTTCTATTGTTTTCATTTATTCAGGAGGGCTCTTAAGAATCATATGGAACAATGCAATTCCGGTGCCTATGACCATATACTCCCCGATGGAACTGATCCTTACACGATTTAAACTCTCTTTAGTTGCATCACTTTTTATAGGAATACCGCTCCTTGTTTATGAGGTATTCATGTTTATAGCAAAAGGACTTTATAAAAATGAAAAGATGTTTTTTATCAAGATAGTACCGTTTTCATTTATACTGTTCACATTGGGAGCGTTTCTTGCATATTTTTTAATATTGCCCCTTCTATTTAAATATACGATGTTTTATTCAAATGATATTGCAGACCCGCAGGTTTCAGTTATAAAAACAATTGACACGATAATTACGCTGATAATAGGATTTGGACTTATATTCCAGTTTCCTTTACTGCTGATATCAGCCATCAAGATGGGTATTTTGAAATTTGAGTTCTTTAAAGGAAAACGAAAATTCATTTATGGAGCCCTTCTTGCGTTTGCATTTTTTATATCACCTGACCCTTCAGCCATTTCAGAATTGATAGTGGCATTAGTTCTTGTAATGTTGTTTGAATTCAGTTTGATAATAGCCAGATATTTTTGATTTCACACAAACATTTATCTTTCTCGGCCTTGAAATCAGCATGTAATGTTATTAAATTCCATTTCTAAACTTACAAATATTGAAATTGAAAGCCTTCTGATGCGCCATGACGAGTTACAGGAGGTAATGCCTTCTGTAACATCCATTCTCAACGATATAAAAGAGAATGGCGACCCTTCCCTATTAAAATACACTGCGCAATTCGATAAAGCAACCTTAAAGGAGATTGAAGTAACTCATAAGGAAATACATGAAGCTGTGTTCTCGCTTGATAAAAAGCTCCTAATCCATCTTAAAAAAGCAGCTTCGAACATACGTGCATTTCATGAGGCCCAGGTCACAAAGGACTGGATAAAGGAATTTGCACCGGGGATCAGGCTTGGACAGCGTATTTCACCTCTTGGGTCAGTAGGCGCTTATGTACCAGGCGGAAGGGCATCTTATCCCAGCACAGCTCTTATGACTGTTATCCCTGCAAAAGTTGCAGGCGTACGCCGCGTTATTATATGCACGCCCCCGAACCCTGATGGAACAGTGAACCCATTGACACTGGCAGCCGCACATATCGCAGGCGCAGACTGTGTTTTTCGCGTGGGCGGGGTGCAAGCAATAGCTGCCATGGCTTACGGTACAAAGACCATTCCAAAAGTTGATAAGATCGTAGGGCCTGGCAATCTATATGTCACAGCGGCCAAAATGGCCTGCGGAACTGCTATTGATTTTCCTGCAGGCCCGAGTGAAGTGCTCATTATCGCGGATGAATCGGCAAGAGCCGATTTTATAGCTTCGGATATGATCGCCCAGGCAGAGCATGACCCGAATGCTGTTTCAGTGCTTGTAACTCCATCCGATGAACTTTCAAAAAGTGTAGAGCAAGAGATAGAGATCCAGATAAAAAAAGCGGCGCGGGGAGAGATAATAAATAAATCGCTTGAGAATGCAGCGATACTCACTGGAACACTTGATGAATGCATTGATTTTTCAAATAAGTTTGCGCCCGAGCATCTTGAAATAATGACTAAGAAGGATATTCTCGGAAGGATCAGGCATGCAGGTTCGATATTTGTTGGTTCGTATGCGCCTGTATCAGCCGGTGATTATGCTTCGGGCACGAACCATGTCCTTCCAACAGGAGGATACGCAAGGATGTTCTCAGGTTTGAATATTGACCATTTCGTGACAAAATCAAGCGTGCAGATAATTGAAAAGAAGGGACTTGAGGAAATGAATGATACAATTGTTGAGCTTGCCGAAGCTGAAGGTTTTTTCGCCCATGCAAATGCAGTAAGGATACGCAGATAAGCGAAGATTTAATCTTTCATTCCTATTAAGCGACAATATATGTTGGTTCTTGTGTTTTTTTTACCGCATCTGCCAGTTTTTCTCCCATCGCAATGGCATTTGCTTTATCAGCTTCTCCTGGCATACCTTTAACTGCCAGGCTTGGTTTGATCAACTGGGGATTGAATACATCCACTAATTTTTCTATTGATGCAAGCGCCAGGACTTGCATGCCCTGTCCTGTTGTAAAAAGTAATACGGGTTTACCACTCATTTTCTCTTTTACAGGAGAGAGTCCCTCAAAGAGAGTTTTAATTTCTCCTTCAATATATTCAGAAGCAGAATGTGAGCCAAAAACATAGCCATTAGCTGAAACAACATCATCTGTTTTGACATCCCTTGCCCTCTTCACTTCAATTGATACGCCATCCACTTTTCTAATCCCTTCTGCGATTACCTGTGCAAGTTTTTCAGTACTTCCTATTGCAGACGCATAGGTTATTAGAATTTTTTTGTTTTTAACCACAAGATCATCTCCTGTTATGATTTTATTCAGAGTTATATTTTAGGAACTATAAACGCTTTTTCGTATCCTGCGACATTGTGGAATATTTGTCGCGTTTACCTCGATATTCTTCTAACCTTCCATCCTTTCCCTCAATTCCCTTGCTCTGTCAGAAATCTCCTTCTTACTGAAAATCCCGGCTATCAATTCCACAGCTTCAAGGTTCCTTGCAGCCTGGTCCAGGTAATTGAGAACATCACCTGTATATGCATAAACCCCATACTGCTTCTCTAGCTCCTTAATCACCCCATCAGGCGCATGACCCTCGGCGCATAATTCAATGACCCTTGCTGAGAATTTACGTTCGGCACAGCCGCAGTATGGCGAATCTTTGCATGTGCATGACATAAATTCCCGGGCAAAATCAAGCATTGTGCGGCGCAGGTTTTCTTTGAGCTTTGAAAAACCATCAGCCGAAAAAACAATATCAAGACCGGCGCCGAAAACCCTTGTTGGGATATCAGTCCCGAGGGCATCAGATAACTGGGAAGCATATCTGAAATATACAGAATCCAGGGTCACAAGGCCTGTGATAATATCCATTGGTTTAATTCCTTTAAAAATTGCATTCTTTATCAAGAATGTCTGTTCTACGCTCAGGAAATGTGATGCAACAATAAACCCAAGTTTAGTGGGGCGGTAATCGCCATCTTTTTTCTCGATAAAACCATATTCCCCGAGTTTATCCAGCAGGAACTCAAGGTTTCCTTTGCCAAGCAGCGTTTCATTTAATTTCCTGATGTCAACAAGTGAATGCGCCACCACGACATTGGAAAGAGTCTCCTCAAGCTGTTCATCATCCCCGTAATCCACGCCAAAATGTTCAAGTACACCACGAAGCAGCCGAAAAGCTACTTCATCCTCCGAATCACCCTTTCCGAACCTTCTCTCCGGGTCAGCAAGAAGCACCACGATTCCAAGGTCATGGTAATCGGGTCTTCCGGCCCGTCCCAGCATCTGCTGGAATTCACGCACGGTCAGCCATTCTATACCCATGGCAAGCGACTCAAATATCACCTGGGATGCGGGAAAATCCACGCCTGCCGCAAGTGCCGCGGTTGTCACGACCACAGGCAGCTCTCCCCTGCCGAATTGCTCTTCCACTTTTTTTCTTTCAGGATAGGATAAACCCGCATGGTATGGCAGCGCTTTTATTGAAAGCCCTTCTGCCAGCATGTGACAGTTGCGCCGTGAATTAGTAAATACTATGGTCTGCCCACGAAACCCTTTAGAGGATCTCTTGTCATATTCCTGCCTGGCAAGGCGTTCTATCATCCGCTTTTTTTCATATTCCGGCGCAAAGATCAGATGTCTTTCAATAGGAACAGGCCTTTCTTCGAATTCTATTAATCCCGCGTCCAGTTTTTCCGCAAGCCATCGAGGTTCGCCGACAGTTGCTGAGAGGTAAACGTACTGGGCCAGGGGTGCAATGAATTTCAGGCGGGCAATAAGACCATCGAGCCTGTGCCCTCTTTCTTTATCCTCAAGCGTATGCACTTCGTCAATAACGACCGTTCCGATATTGCCAAGCATATGTGCATTTCCTGCCCTCATTATGAAATCAATCCCTTCATAAGTTCCAACGATGATATCCGAGGAAAGTGTAGTGCGGATACCTTTTATTCCTTTAGTTATGCGGCTTGTGCCCACACGCAGTGATGTGGTTGCGATTGAGGAATACCGCCGCGTGAATTGTTCATATTTCTGGTTTGCAAGCGCAACCAGGGGAACAAGGAAAAGCATCTTGCCTTTTTTGTTCAAAATGTTGGAAATACCGGCAAGTTCACCGACGAGTGTTTTTCCTGTTGCGGTAGCAGAAATGATCAGCTGGTTCTTTCTTTCAAGAAGACCTGCTTCAATTGAAAGAGCCTGTACTGGCATAAGTAATTCCATCTGTTTGATGAGGATCTTTTTAAATTCATCGTGCAGCGGCAGGTCTTTCACCTTTATTGTTTTATCAACTTTACATGCTGCCATGGTGTCAAATCGTGTCAGTCCCGAATCCAGTTTCCCGGGGCTTAGCATTGCAAGCACCCTGTCAAGGTTCCTTGTTTTTAGCAGTATCTGGATGAGACGTTCCTGGCCATGGCTTCCCAGCTTGATGGATTTTGCTTCCTTTACCAGTTCTTTTTTCGCACAATCCTCGCATACCGATTCATTGTGGAACCGTATCGGACTATTCGTCGTAAATTTACCTGCAAGAAGACAAAGGCGACATGTTGTCGTATATCCGTAATCAAGCTGGTATGCTGTGAGAAGTTCCTTAAAACCAGCCTCAGACGCCTCATCCCCTTCTGCAATAAGTATCTTATCAGCAAGGCGCAAAAGTTCAACGAGTTCCTCAGGAGCCCTGAAGTCTTCTTTTTCACCCTGCTTTATCCTGAATTTTCCCACGCGCGCGCCTTTCGGGGTGTGCTTTAATATCAGGGTACCGTAGAAATTGGGCTCTCTGGAGTCGTCTTTTATGGGGAGGACGATGAGCTTTGACTTCTGGGGGTGGATGATGATGGAGAGCATTATTGAGGTAATTTGTTTTTTTTATCTTAAATCTCTCAGCTTTCTTATTTTTTCAATCCCGCCTTGCGTTTTTGCAAGACGATCATAGAAATTGTTTGCCATGATTATTTGAGAGTCTATGAAAGGTTTCACTTCTTTGATCCACACAGAGCGCGGATGAGATTTTACATATTTTGCCCATCGTATAACCTGTTCTGAATGAGTTTTGTCCCTCATGATAACCTCAACCTGCGGATTTGCGCTCTTTGTGATCTCATTTTCATCAAGCACGTCAGAATAGATGATCCGCAAATGATCTGCATCATCAATATCCTTTTCAGACCTGAGTAGTTCTTCCTTAAAAGCAATATTCATTTCAATGCTTGAAAAATATATATCCAGCCCCGTCAATGGCAGTTTTTTGCGTGTCCTGATCTGATATTCGTCCAGTTCATCCCTGGCTAATTTTAATTCCATTTCAGGCAGAAAATGTCCTTTTCTGATATATCTCACGCTGGTCTTATCATTCAAATAGTCATCATAGATCACATCAGGATCTTCTGACTGTATGCATTCAAAACCTGCCAGCAGGAGATCATTATTCATTTCTTTGAATTCGTCTTTTCCTATCCTTTCAATGATCAGGTCAATGTCTTCTGTCCCTCTGCTTCTTCCATGCGCGATCGCAACAAAACCTGAAACAATAATGTATTTTGCATGTTTCTCGACAATATTAACAAAATCCTCGGCAAATTTATCAAGAATCGTTCGTTCTTTTATTTCTCTTTTCATTCTGGATGTTCATTATATTTGCGGGATATTATGTCTTTCCACTATACCAGACCATAACTCTTTGAGAGATATAATTTTGGTAATTATTTAATGCAAAAGATTATGATTCCAGGTAAAGTGTAGGATATACGAATCAGGTACGAATATAGATAGGTAGCATGGCAAAAACAAACGGAAATGGTGAGAAAGTAAAATCAATGGAAAGCTGGATATGGGACGCAGCTTGCAGTATCAGGGGCGCGGCTGATGCGGCTAAATTTAAAGATTATATTCTCCCTTTGATTTTTATAAAGCGATTATGCGATGTGTTTGACGATGAGATTGACCGTATTGCAGAAAAAGTACACAGCCGAACGAAAGCCCTGCAATTGGTGGAACGGGATAAATCAATAGTGCGTTTTTACATACCCATTAAGCCAAAAGACCCCGAAAAGGAAAGAACATGGGATGTGGTTAGAAAACTGTCAGATAAAATCGGACAGCAGCTTACCGATATTCTTCGTGACGTAGCCAAAGAAAATAAAGACCTGCAAGGGATCATTGATCGTGTTGACTTTAATGCCACCACACACGGGCAGCGTGATATTGATGATGACCGATTGAGTAAACTCATTGAAAAAGTTTCCGAAAAGCGATTGGGATTAAAAGATGTGGAGCCAGATATTATCGGGCGCAGTTACGAGTACCTGATACGCAAGTTCGCAGAAGGAAGCGGACAAAGCGCCGGAGAGTTCTACACACCTACCGAAGTGGGTTTCATCATTGCAAAGATCATGGATGCCGGGCCTGGCATGGAAATTTATGACCCCTGCTGCGGCAGCGGCGGTCTGCTCATTAAATGTGAGATGGTTATGGAAGAAAAAATGGCGCTGCGATCTAAAGAGAAATATGCGCCGCTTCAATTGCATGGACAGGAATTTATCGCTTCCACATGGGCAATGAGCAAAATGAACATGGTGATACACGACATGGAGGGCGAAATTGAAATTGGCGACACGCTAAAAAATCCCATTTTCAAAACCGCAGGCAAACTGAAAAAGTTTGACCGTGTTGTGGCAAATCCCATGTGGAACCAGGGAAAAGACAGCTTATCCTACATAAATGACGATTTTTTTATCAATGATGAAATGGAACGCTTCCCGGCAGGTCCTTGCGGGGGCAAGATTGACTGGGGCTGGGTGCAGCATATTTACAGCAGCATGAATGATACTGGCAGGGGAGGAATTGTACTTGATACCGGAGCCGCCAGCAGGGGCAGCGGCAACCAGGGGAGCAATAAAGAAAAGGAGTGCCGCAAATGGTTTGTTGAGCATGACCTGATAGAAGGGGTTATTTACCTGCCGGAAAATCTTTTTTATAATACCTCTGCGCCAGGGATTATCATTTTCCTGAACAAAGCCAAAAAGCACAAAGACAAATTTTTCCTTGTACATGCAGGCAAGGAGTTTGAAAAGGGCGATCCCAAGAACTATATCACACAGGAAGGTATAGACCGCATTGCTGAGACCTATAAAGCCTTTAAGGAAGTGGAAAAATTTTCCCGGCTTGTGGGTAAAGATGAGATCGTTAAGAATGATTACAATATTTCACCCAGCCGCTACATACAGGTTAATGATGCCTACACCTACCGCCCCATTGAAGAATTAGTGGAGGAACTCCGGGAACAGGAAAGCGAGTATGTCACAATTGATGCAGAATTGAAAAACATTCTTACAAAATTGGGGGTATGATGGAAGGCTGGAAAATAAAGAGAATAGAAGAAATTGCAAAAACTACAAGCGGTGGAACCCCAAGTAGAACAAAAAAGGAGTTTTATAATGGTGAAGTTCTTTGGGTTAAATCTGGAGAGCTTGATGATAATTATATTATTGACACAGAAGAAAAGATTACTCAGAATGCCATAAAAAATTCTTCTGCTAAGCTATTCCCAAAAGAAACTATTCTCATGGCAATGTATGGTGCTACGGTTGGAAAAACAGCGATTTTAAAGAAAGAAGCAACAACTAATCAAGCAGTTTGCGGAATCCTTCCAAACGAAGATAATTTCAACAACGAATTTCTTCGTTTTCAACTTATTTTTAAACGAGAGGATTTTCTAAAACAGCGATATGGTGGAGCACAACCAAATATTAGTCAAACAATAATTAAAACGTTTGAAGTCATCCTCCCCCCTCTCCCTGAACAACGCAAAATCGCCCACGTATTAAGCACTGTGCAGAAAGCCATTGAGCAGCAGGACAATCTGATACGCACCACCACCGAACTGAAAAAAGCCCTCATGCAAAAACTTTTTACCGAAGGCACCAGAGGCGAACATCAGAAGGAAACCGAAATCGGATTAGTGCCGGAGAGTTGGGAAGTGGTGAAAATTGAGAAGTTGATACTAAAAACAAAAATAAGATATCCAGGAAAAGAGCCTGATAAGGAATTTATTTATGTCGATGTTTCGAGTGTTTCAAACGAATTTTTCAGAATAGAAAACACTTCAAAAATATTAGGTAAAGAAGCGCCAAGTAGAGCACGAAAAATAATCCAAGACGGAGATTTAATTTTTGCGACCGTCCGACCGACTCTAAAGCGTATAGCTAAAATATCTCAAGATTATCACAATCAAATTTGTAGTACGGGTTATTGTGTTATAAAACCAGACCCAGATAAATTAATTCAAGAGTATTTATATCAATATCTGCAAACAGATTTCTTTATTGAAAAAATTGAAAAACTGCAACGTGGAGCAAGTTATCCAGCAGTAAGAGATTCAGATGTTAAAGGAATTTATATTCCGTTACCTAAACTTACAGAACAGAAAGAAATTGGAATAACTTTGAATATTTTGGATCAAAGAAATAACATTCTTATAAGTAAAAAACAAACTCTCACCGCCCTGTTCAAAACCTTGCTGCACGAGCTGATGACCGGGCAGCGCAGGGTGCATGAGCTGGAGTTCGAGGCTCGCGAATCACAGACCTCGCTTTGAAAAATCAAAGCATAACAGCATCTTTGAAATTTTTAAAATGAGGATCTCCGGTCAAAACTTTTATTTTCCTGCTCCGGGCTGAAGCGAGTATTATGGCGTCAGCAAGACCGAAATCGTGTGTCTTAACTCTATTCTGCGCATGTATTTTTGCAGCTTCTACTGAGATTTTTACATCAAATGCTACTACAGCGCATCTTTTCATTATGAAATCCTTTCTCTCTTCGGCGTTTCCATCTGTTCTGAGAGATTTAGAGTATATTTCTGCCACTACTATCGGGGAAGTGTATAATTGTGAATCATCATCGACTAATTTTTGGACTTTTTCACCTTTTGGAGTCCCCATGAAATATTCCATCCATGCGAAAGAATCCAGCATCATTCTAATCGATCCTCATGATCCCTGAGGTCTGATAGATCGGTTTTTGGCATTGTCCCAAAAAGACTTTTCTTCTCTTTGAAAAGCGTTTTGATCAAAATTTCATTTATTTTTTCGGATATATTTTTAGATCCAGCTTCCTTGAGGGTTTGATAAACATCTTCTCTTAATTTTATTGTAGTTCGGACATATTCTGTCATCATTAACACCTGCATGTATGATATCATCTACATCAACATAAGATTTGTGGTTCTCAAAAATATCTTTTTAAATAACAGTTGAATAAATGCCGTACGGAGAAATGTGGACACCCTCATCAGATTGTGATTCTGGATACTTTTATCCACGGTTCCAATTGTCCTGATCCCTTTAAGCAGGATAAGAAGGCAATCAATGGTCTTTATATACAAAAGAGAAAATAATAGATAAGGTGAAAGAACATGAGAACGGAAAAATTGCTTGAACGAATAACCCTTAACCCTAATGTTATGACAGGGAAACCCGTGATCAAGGGAACAAGACTTACGGTGCAGTTTATTCTGGGATTATTAGCGCATGGCGCTTCTGTGGAGGAAATCCTTTCAGAATACAAAGGATTAACAAGGGAAGATATACAAGCATGTTTGCTATTTGCAACAGAATCCCTTGAAAACACAACATTTATGCCTTTGACTGCAGAGGCTTGTTAGATGCGGTTCCTTGTGGATGAATGCACAGGGCCAGCGGTTGCACAGTGGTTGCGCCTGCAAAATCATGATGTAGTTTCTGTATTTGATGAAATCATGGGAGCGGATGATAGAGATGTTATCCAGAAAGCTTTCGAGCAAAATCGCATACTGATAACAAATGACAAAGACTTTGGCGAGCTTGTTTTTCGAGAGAAAAGGCCGCATAAAGGTGTGATACTTTTGCGTCTTGAAGATGAGCGGCCAGCAAACAAAATTGCCGTACTGCAGCGCTTGATTGAAAAATATGAAAAATCCCTCCCCGGAAATTTCATTGTTGTTACAGAAACTACCGTCAGAATAACGGAAATGGCATGAATAGAATAAGAAAATGGCAAGTCCCAAACCCACAGAACATAAAAGCGTGCAAGCCCGCATACTGAAATATGCACAGGAGATCGGCTGGAAATATGTCCCGCAAAGCGAAGCCGAGCAACGCAGAGGTTTTGATCCATCCGGTATTTCACCCAGGGATAAAGCCAAAAATGCTTCCCGTTTTTTTACCGATACTCTATATGAAAAAGTGAAGGAGTTCAATCCAAAATTCAAAGACACCTTAGAAGAACTCCTGCGCAAACTCAATCTGCCATTGCCCACTATTGCTGGTAACAGGGATTTTTTACAGTACCTTCAAGGAGAAAAGACTTTTTTTAGCAAAGAAGAAAATCGAGAGTTTAATCTTGTTCTGATAAACTATGAAGAGCCAGGCAGAAATGTGTATGAAGTAACCGAAGAATATTATCTATTCAACGGACAATATGCCAACCGGGAAGATGTGGTATTTCTCATTAACGGAATTCCGGTTCTGGTAATCGAATGTAAAAACGCCACCAAAGACGAAGCTATTGCCCTGGGCATAGACCAGATCAGGCGTTACCACCGTGAAACACCTGAGTTTTTCTGTCCAGAGCAGATTTTCACAGCTACCGAAAGCATTGGTTTTTCGTATGGTGTAACATGGAACCTCATTAGAAGAAATATTTTTAACTGGAAAGAAGAAGAAATCGGAAATCTGGAAGCAAAAGTAAAATCGTTTTGCTCCAGGCAAAATATACTTGATTATTTGAAAAAATTCATAATTTTTGCAGAGCAAAATGAAGAACTGAACAAATACATTTTAGCCCAGCACCAGAAAACAGCAGTGGTAAAAGTAGTAGAACGGGCAATCGACCATATCAAAACAAGAGGCTTAGTATGGCATACGCAGGGAAGCGGTAAAACCTTCACAATGATAAAAACAGCAGAATTGCTGTTTAAAGCCCCTGAAGCAGAAAAACCCACCATTCTTTTGTTGATCGACCGCAATGAACTGGAAGACCAGATGGCCAGAAATCTTGAATCATTGGGTGTAAAAAATGTGGAGCAGGCAGATTCTATTAGAGACCTGCAAAGATTACTGAAAAACGATTACAGAGGAATAATAGTCAGCATGATGCATAAATTCAGGGATATGCCTGCTGATGTTAATCTTCGCAAAAACATTTATGTGCTGATCGATGAAGCCCATCGCACCACAGGAGGCGATTTAGGGACATATCTAATGGCTGCTGTCCCCAATGCTACCTTAATAGGTTTTACAGGCACGCCCGTTGATAAAACAGTTCATGGCAAGGGAACATTCAAAACCTTTGGGATTGAAGACGAATCTGGTTATCTGCATAAATATTCCATTGCAGAAAGTATTGCAGACTATACAACACTTCCCCTGTTTTATGGCATGGCTCCAAATGAGCTTTTAGTGCCAAAGGAAATTCTGGAAAAAGAGTTTTTGAACCTGGCAGAAGCTCATGGGGTTAGCGACATCGAGGAATTGAATAAAATTCTGGAACGTGCTGTTAATACCCGTAACTTTTTAAAAGGAAAGGAACGGGTAGAAAAAGTAGCTGAATATGTGGCAAAGCATTACACAGAAAATGTGGAGCCGATGGGCTATAAGGCATTCTTGGTTGGCGTTGACCGTCCTGCATGCGCTATGTATAAAACGGCGCTGGATAAGTTTTTGCCCCCGGAATATTCAGAAGTAGTTTACACAGGCAACAACAACGATACAGAAGACCTGAAGAAATATCACATTGAGTCCAAAAAAGAAAAGGAAATTAGAAAGAAGTTCACTAAAATAGGAGAACTGCCCAAGATCCTGATCGTTACAGAAAAGCTTCTAACTGGATTTGATGCGCCGATTTTGTACGCCATGTATCTGGACAAACCAATGCGTGATCATACCCTTCTTCAAGCTATTGCAAGGGTAAACAGACCCTATGAAAATGAAGAAAAGGACATGAAGAAGCCTCATGGTTTTGTCCTTGATTTTGTTGGCATATTTGACAAGCTTGAAAAAGCCCTTGCATTTGATAGCAAAGAGATCAATGCGATAGTAAAGGATATTCAACTGCTGAAGCACCTGTTCAAGGCAAAAATGGAAGAAAGTATCCCTCCGTACTTACAACTGATCAAATTTGGTTTTAACGACAAAGACACCGATAATCTCATTTCGCATTTCAGGGATAAATCCAGAAGAAAAGAATTTTTCAAACTGTACAAAGAGTTGGAAATGCTATATGAGATCATTTCACCGGATAAATTCCTGAGACCCTATATTGATAATTACACCACGCTTTCTGCTATATATCAGATAGTAAGAAATGCTTATGCAAGAAGAATCCAGGTGGACAGAGAGTTCCAGAGAAAAACAAATGAACTGATCCAGAATAAAATTGGCATGAGCAATCTGGCACAGGTCAATGAATTCTTTGAAATTAACGCAGATACCATCAAAAAAATACAGGAATCTCAGGAAAATGACAATACACGGGTAATCAACCTGGTCAAGAGTATTGAAAGAATCGCAGAAGAAGAATCTGACGATCCATTTCTAATCGGTTTGCAGGAAAGAGCTGCACAGGTGGAAGAACGCTATGAAGACCGACAGATCACAACACTGGAAGCATTAGCAGAAATCACAAAGATTTATGAAGATGACATAAAGCGAAAAAGAGAACAGGTTGAGAAGGGTTTTGATGGTTTAACATTCTTTATTTTCAGAACACTACTTGACAAAGGTTTCAAAAAAGCAGATGAAATAACCAGGCAGATAAAAGGAGAGTTCATCAATAATCCAAACTGGAAAACCAGCGAAAAGGAATTAAGATATTTAAGAACAGGAGCCTATTACGCATTGCTTGGAGAAGAAGATGACATCGATAAGGCTGCTGCTATTGTAGAAGATTTATTCAATCAATTATTTAAAGCCTACAACTTATGATTATGGGTAAATGGAATGATAAATCAGAATTCAAAGCAAGAGTAAGAGAGTTTGCCGGAAAAATGGATATTGAAGTAAAAGCACTCGCTATCCGACCCATGACAAACAAATGGGCTTCATGTTCTACAGATGGTAATTTGAATTTCAATAAAGAATTGCTGGATATGGACAAAGAAATTGGCGACTATGTAATTGTGCATGAGCTGTTACATTTCAATGTTCCTAATCATGGTAAACTCTGGAAAAGCTTGATGACTGCTTACCTGGGCGATTATGAGAAGATAGAAAATAAATTAAAAGAAGCACAGTAGAGAATTAGAAACTGCCATTCTTCATCTTGCATCTCACTCCCGCCCCCGCTGGCGCGTGCAGGATGCGCAAAGGTCGGACAGGCGCAGAGGATACGATCAAATGCGGCGCGCCAAACTTGAAGTTTGCCTTCTGGAGAGTTCAAATATTCTTATTTATTTCAAATGTCATGCATCCAATACCTTTAGTAATTCGGCTTCCGAAGCTATTCTATCTTTGTTCCGTATCGCCTTAAGGTCTTCAACTTCGGGTTCTTCTTCCGAGATCAGCCTATCAACAAGTTTTGAATATAAATTCGTAAGCATATCAAGGTCGGTGCGAATCTTTCTCAATTCAGCTACTGTTTCGGTTACCATGCAATATCATTAATATTTTAAACCTTATAAGGATTTTCCATAGTAAATATAAAAGGCAGCACTTCATCATGTCGGCCGATTCATTTTCACTATTAATCTATATGCGCAAGATGTGCGCCGTACTAACCCAAGCCCTCCCCGCTGGCAGATCCGGCGCGTGCAGGATGCGCTAAGGTGAGTGCACAGAACGGGTGCGGGCAATATATCTTAAGTAAAAGAAATCAGGCTTTCAGAAGTTCAATTTCTCTTTCGAGATCCACTGTTGAATATGTTGATCTGTAACCTTTTTTTATCATGTACTCTTCAATCTCCCCAATGGTCAATCCCGTATCTTCGGCAGCCTTTGATATGCTAATTTTACCCTGCTCATATTTTCGCAGAACCATATCCATCTTATAATTCTGGATGGCTTCTGCTATTAGCTTTCTAATAACAGTAGTCCTATCTACGTGCTCTTCATCCGCTATTTGGTTCAGCTCTTTAACCATTTTTTTATCTCCGTGGGTTCAAAGGGTTGAGAATACCCCTTTCCGACAGGAAGGGGATGAATCAGACCCTTTGCATATGTATTTTTTTAGACCGATTAACTATATATTCATTCATATCTTTCATAATCCTGTTGATATTGTTCACCTACTATGGCGCACAAGGTCGAAACGACTTAAACGTAACATCCTATTCCTGTCTTTCGTAAAGCCGAACTGGATAAGGGATGTGACATAGTACGGCGGGTATCGCCGGAATTCAAGCTTGTCTGAGAATCCAGTAGGTATTCTATGAAGCAGGAAGCCCCTTGTGAAAGCAAGGGGTAGTTCACCAAGCCTTATTCCCAGAGAAACCAGTTCAGACATTCCTTCTTCTGGAAATATATCGCCACTGCCTCGGCTTCACCAAGATGTAACCCGAACAGTCTTAAATTATCCACTTTATCTTTGTTCTCGATTTCCTTTATTTTTATCAGGTTGCTGTTGATTGTTTGTTCAATTATCAACGCATCCGGATATCTCCAAAATGCTGGCATGAATCAGTAAGTTTATGCATTTTGGCCAGATGAATCAATATCATGGAATCTTTTACCACAATCATAATACTATGTGCACAATGTAACACATAAATAAAGCTATCGATTATTTCTTACCAGGTCGTAGAGTTTATGTGCTTGCCTGACATAGAACCGCAGGTTTTGAGGTAACAGGAATCTGCGATCATGGACAAATTGGCGCTTATCACAAGGAACACGGAAGAGATAGTAACAAAAGAAGAGCTCAAAGCACTGGTCAATTCAGAAAAACCACCAACTGCATACGTAGGCTATGAACCCAGCGGGAAAATACACATGGGCCATGTGCTTACTGTCAACAAGCTCCTTGACCTACAGCAGGCAGGTTTCAAAATTACGGTGCTTCTTGCTGATGTACATGCTTACCTTAACGAGAAAGGGACTATGGATGAAGTCAGAAAGATCGCTGATTACAACAAGAGATGTTTCATTGCGCTTGGCCTGGATGAAAAGAACACAAACTTCGTGCTGGGCTCCTCATACCAGCTGAGTTCAGAATATATGCTTGATGTCCTGAAACTTGCCCGCAATACCACGCTTAACCGGGCGCGCCGAAGCATGGATGAAGTAAGCAGGAATTCCGAAGACCCAAAGGTATCCCAGATGATATATCCTATTATGCAGGCTCTTGATATCGCTCATCTTGGTGTTGACGTTGCAGTGGGAGGCATCGATCAGCGTAAAATCCACATGCTGGCGCGTGAAGGTTTGCCTGAACTCGGCTATAAGGCGCCGGTATGTATCCACACACCCATTCTTCTTGGTCTTGATGGCAAGAAAATGTCATCGAGCAAGGGAAATTACATTTCAGTTGATGATTCGGTTGAGGATATGAAGAAGAAAATGAAAGGTGCATTCTGCGTTGAGGGCGAGGTGAAGGATAATCCTGTACTTGCACTTTTTAAGTACCACATCACGCCGCGCTATCCGCAGATTATGATAAAGCGCCCTGAAAAATATGGCGGCAACCTGCATTATGAAAGTTATGAGGCTCTGGAAACAGATTTTGCGGCAAAGGCGCTGCATCCCATGGATTTAAAGACAGCGGCGGCTGAGTATATGAATGAAGTACTTGAGCCTGTAAGGAAGCTGATGTTGGAGAAATAGCTCTACACGAAAGCCTGATGGAATATTATGATAACACACGTTGTTCTTTTTAAATTAAAAGATAGAAGTCCCCGCAGCATCGAAAAAGCAAAGGATGTACTGATGGGTTTGAAAGGTAAGGTAAATTCTAATATCATTCAGGTTAATCAGACCTGTAAACTATGCTCTATGCCATTGAGACATCAGGAATAACAAAGCGCTTTGATGAGGTGACCGCAGTAAATAAGATCAGCATCCGCGTAAAACCCGGGGAATTATTCGGTCTTCTCGGTCCGAACGGCGCCGGGAAAACCACATTGATAAGCATGCTTTCAACGATGATAGAACCATCCGGAGGAAGCGCTCTTGTCTGGGGTCATGATGTAATCAAAGAAGCCGATTCTGTGAGGCAAAATATCGGCGTGGTTTTTCAGGATACCACTCTTGATGACAGGCTGACAGGCAGGGAGAACCTTGACCTTCACGGAAGGCTCTATGGGCTTGATGGAAAAATGAGGAAAGAGCGCATCAAAGAAGTGCTGTCCCTTGTTGAGCTTACCGAAAGGGCTGATGCCATTGTTAAAACTTATTCAGGCGGGATGATGAGGCGCCTTGAGATCGCACGTGGGCTCATGCATCATCCACATGTCCTGTTCCTTGATGAACCCACGCTTGGACTTGATCCGCAGACGCGCCTGCATATATGGGACTACATAAAAAAATTAAATAAAGACGAAGGCGTAACCATATTGCTTACCACGCATTATATGGAAGAGGCTGACAAATTATGCGACCGGATAGCAATAATCGATAATGGTGGGATCGTTGCACTTGACACTCCGCAGGATCTGAAAAACTCACTTGGAGGGGATGTAATAACACTCGGACTTGGAAATCCGGGTGATGTCGATAAGTTATGCAGTTCTTACCAGAAAAACGGATGCGCCAATATAGTTACAAAAAAACAAAGCGAGGTTTTTATTACGGTCAATAACGGTGAGCGCCAGATCCCCCATATTCTCATGCTTGCTTCACAGGCAGGAATACCTATAATTTCAGTGAGCCTCAGGAAACCCACGCTTGACGATGTGTTCATACATTATACGGGCAGGGCGATAAGGGATAAGGAAGTAAGCGGGATGGAAGAGGTAGGCTACAAAATGAGATCAAGGAGGAAATAGTCAATCACCCCCGGTTAGAAACCGGGGGCATGTCCCGTGAGGGATTTGGGAAACTGGTTGACAAGGAGGCATAAAAAATGCAGAAGTTAGAAGAAAGAAATACATACACACCCACCGATATTCCGCACGTTAGTGGCAACTGTGATCGGATATTAAACAGAGAGGAAACTCTCAGTGTATCCGGTTTAAAAACTTCTTCTAACAACTCCGATGCGGCTCTAATTGCGAAAGAACACGCAAAGCAGAACACGAGTGTATCTGCTGTTTATGTTCTAAACATGAGAGGGCAACCACTCATGCCTACAACACCAAGAAAAGCAAAACAGTTATTAAACGAGGATAAAGCAAAAGTAATCAAAAGAACACCATTCACAATCCAGTTAAAATACGCAACAGGCGAAACAAAACAAGAGATAACTCTTGGAGTGGATTCAGGTTTTGAGAATATAGGTTTTTCAGCAATTACCGCTAAGAAAGAAGTATATTCCGCAGAGGTAAAGTTGCGAACCGATATGGTCAAGCTCAATTCAGAACGAAGACAATACCGAAGAGCAAGACGTAACCGCAAAACATGGTACAGACAACCAAGATTCGATAACAAAAAGAAACCCGACGGATGGTTAGCCCCGTCAATCCAACATAAACTCGATAGCCATATCAAGTTGATCGAAAAAGTAAAAGCTATCCTTCCAATAACGAAAATAGAAATTGAAGTAGCAGCTTTCGACATCCAGAAAATCAAGAATCCTGAAATATCAGGAATAAAATACCAGAACGGAGTCCAAAAGGATAGCTGGAATACCAGAGAGTATGTACTGTACCGGGATAACCACACATGTCAGCATTGTAAAGGAAAATCAAGAAACCCGATATTGCAAGTCCATCATATTGTTTCAAGACAAATCGGTGGGGATGCACCTGATAACCTCTTAACACTATGCGAAACCTGTCATGATAAGGTTTCAAAAGGTAAGTTAATACTGGATGTAAAAATCCCCACAGGATTCAAACCTGAAACATTCATGTCAATCGTAAGATGGAAACTGGTCAATCTGTTAAGGGGTGCTGGAAACATTGTAAATCATACTTATGGATATATCACGAAATTCAATAGAATAGCATTGGGACTTGAGAAATCTCATAGCATCGATGCTTTTGTAATCGCAGGAGGCACAATGCAGGAACGAAATTCAATATCCTTTTTAATAAAACAGGTCAGGAAATGCAATCGTAAATTATTCAAAGGCGATAGAAGCCATATCAAGAACACTGCTACCCGGATCATTCATGGCTTCCAGAGATATGATAAAGTTCTCTGGAATAAGATCGAGGGCTTTGTATTCGGAAGAAGAAAAACAGGTTATTTTGAATTGAGAAAACTTGATGGAACAAAAATACACGCATCGGCAAAAATAAAAGACCTTACGTTATTAGAAACTGCTAATACGTTATTAATATCATATTTGGGCGGGGTACGCTCCTCCCCCGACTATAAGTCGGGGGTTTCCGCTACCCCTACACCCCACGGAGATTTATGACCACCATGGATCGGGCGGCCCAGACAGTATATACCATGTGGCTGCGTGAAATGATACGATTCTCCCGCTCAAAATCAAGGATAATCGGAGCGCTTGCAACACCTCTTTTTTTCCTCATAATACTTGGCGCGGGTTTCAGTTCAGCTTTCCAGGTCAGAGGCGGCGGAACATTTGATAAGAGCTATCTGGCTCCGGGTCTTATCGGGATGTCTGTACTTTTTTCTTCTTTGATGGGAGGCGTATCCATTATATGGGATCGTGAATTCGGTTTCTTGAAGGAAATATTGATCGCCCCTGTAAGCCGCTTTTTTGTCTCATTAGGAAAAGCCATAGGCGGCGTCACGACAGCAATGATACAGGGCATATTGATAATGATCATTGCCTGGCTTATCGGGGTTCATTATGTATCAATCCAGGGAGTCCTGGCAGGTATTGCCATCATGTTCATATCCGGGACAGGTTTTATAGGTCTGGGGATCGCGATAGCTTCAAGGATCGAAAGCCACGAAGGTTTCCAGATGGTGATGAGTTTTCTGACAATGCCTCTTGTTTTATTAAGCGGGGCATTTTTCCCGATTTCAAACCTTCCTGCCTGGCTAAAGATCCTTGTTTACCTGAATCCCCTGACTTATGGTGTTGAAGCCCTGCGCTATTGTCTTCTTGGCAATTCCACAATCCCAATATGGCAAAGTGTCATCGTGCTTGTAATATTTTCTATCGCGATGATAGCGCTTGGCGGGAAATTGTTCGGGAAGATGAGGGCATGATAGTCCTGTCTGGCGGAACAGGCACGCCCAAGCTCCTTCAGGGCTTCCGGAGGATAATTCCCGATGAGGAGATTACTGTAATTGTGAACACTGCAGAAGACATAATAGTCTCAAGCAGCTTTGTTTCACCTGATGTGGATACGATCCTGTATCTTTTTTCGGGAGCGCTGGATTTTTCAAAGTGGTGGGGTATCAAAAATGACACTTTCCATACTAATAATGCATTAAAAAAAATGGGTATCAATGAAAAGCTCATGCTCGGGGATGCTGACCGTGCCACCTGTATTTTTCGACAGGAGCTAATTCAAAAAGGGCTTTGTTTGACCGAAGCTACACTTTCATTGTCCTGTGCGCTTGGAATTAAGGCAAAGATACTGCCCATGTGCAATGAAAAAGTGGATACGATGATTAAAACACCCGAAGGTGTCCTGCATTACCAGGATTTCTGGGTAGGTGCGAGGGGAACTCCGGAGGTTCTTGATGTTGAAATTAAAGGGATCAGGAAGGCAAAACCTACAAAAGAGGTATTGGATGCCCTGGAATATGAGGATAATGTAATTATCGGGCCCAGCAATCCAATTACCAGTATAGGGCCGATACTTGCCCTGAAAGGGATCAATGAAATTTTAAAGACGAAGAAAGTTATCGCTGTAAGTCCCATAATTGGTGATTCCCCTGTTAGCGGTCCTGCCGGGAAATTAATGAGTGCAAAGGGGTATCCCGTATCATCAAATGGAGTTGCCCGATGTTATGGGGATATTCTTGACATTATGGTGATCGACGATAGGGATACTGCGAATGAATCGGATATTGGAGTGAGGACAGTGAGGTTTGATACAATAATGACATCGGTTGAAAAAAGTGAAAGCCTGGCGAGAAATATTCTCGAATTATTTCGGGATATTCGATAACAAAACAAGTCCCCTATCATTCAACCTGAAATTATCTCCCTCAACTTTGAGATAATTTCCTTTTATAAGGAAATCGATCTGGAAATTTAACATGGCATCATCCACTCCAACTTCTTTTTTCAATTCACTTTTTGTTTTCCCGAATACTCCTATTGTTTTTATCATCTTTCGCCTGACAGGATGCTCAAGCGCCTTTACCATGAGGGCATGGTCATCCACTTTTGCTTCACGTACCGTAGGTTTGCGCTCAAGCATTGCTTCCAGTTCGTCATCACTTATTTCTGTCATGCATTCACTCATGTATATAGCATTACAATAATAATAAAACCCTGCCTGTCACAAAAGATAACCGCAATCCTTATATAACTTTACACTCCTTGTAAAATCGGATAGAACTTGAAAAAATGTATATTCGTACTAATTAGTCTCTTTGTCCTGCTTTCAGGATGTTTGAGCGTCAAATCCGGTGAAACGGCAGGTAATATTTCAAATAATGAGATTCCTGAACCGAATCAGATAAAGCTGCAGGGATTGACTTTTAACACAGAGGTTGAGCCTGCCCTGATTTTGGCAAGGGCACAGGGAAAGCCGGTATTCGTATATGCAAGGTCTGAGGATTGCGGATACTGTAAGAAATTCGAAGCCGAGACATTCACAAACGAAACAGTGATCAAGACTTTAAAAGAAAACTTCATATTAGTTTCAATAGATGTTTATAAACAAAGAAGCGAAACTATCAACTTCAGGGTACGCGGAACGCCAACTGAGATATTTCTTGACCAGAACGGTACGGAAATAAAAAGAATACCCGGATATACAGAAACACAACCATTTCTCGATAGAATAAATGAAATAATAAGATGAGGCATGAAAATGAAGCCTGAAAAAAAAATAGACAACATAAAAAAGCATAAAAAAATACCGAAAAAGAAAGGATTTAATAATATCTTAATAATTGCGATAGCTGCAATTATTCTGATCGGAGCGTTCGTTTTGCTGACGGGCAATTCGCAAAAAACGGAACCAACACAGAAAATGACTCTTAAAGAAGTAAGGGCGTTGATCGATAAAGAATACGGGAACAGAGGGGCTCCAGGGACAAATACGCCTTCTGTGAAGGATAATTATATGCCGATACTAATCCCAAGAAAGGCTGATAAACTTCCGGATTTTGCAGTTACTAATGCGATGACACTGAAAGCATATAAATACGCAACTGAGCATCCCGAGGTGCTTGAGCAGATACCATGTTACTGCGGTTGCGGGGAACATGGAAGCAAAGTATCAGAGGGAAAACCTCACATGTCCGTAAGAGATTGCTTCATAACCGAGGATGGGACTTATGATGACCATGCTTCATTCTGTGATGTCTGCGTCGGTATAGCCACAAAAGCCCAGAGCTACTTCCCGACAGGAATTCCTGCCACAGGATTGTCGGCCATCCAGGCTACGCCTGTGCCATCTGAAGATCTGTCGGCGCTTTCACTTCCCGACAATTTCAAATCCCTTGCCGACGGCTTGAAACTCACACCTGCAGGTGTGAACCGGGCATATTTTGTAAATACGAAGATGATCGCTGGACCTGAAATGGAAGCCCAGCTATTACAGCAAGTAGAGCCGGATAGTTTCTATGGTAAGAAATTATTAGGTATGTACAGCGCTGATTTCAGTACTAATTCGTGGATAGAACTTCATGACCTGGGTTATGACAGCAAAAATGATGCATCTATAAAGGCAAAAATTCAACCGGAAATGAAAAATATTGTAAATACAAGACCGTTAATATATGGGCATAGCCAGAATGTGGATAATGCTGCAAAATTGATGAATAATCCGAACAGCATGAACACTTCGTATTCCACCTATAAATCGCTGCTGGATTCTGTAGATTACCAGAATGCTGCGTATGCGCTTGTGCTTGCGGAAAAGACCGGTTTTTCAGATATGAATTACATGAGTTTAACACCTGCCGGTGGAAAAGTAGAACTTGTAAAGGCGTTCAGTATCACGGATACTAAGTCTATTCCTGCAGGTCTTGGAAAGTATAATCCCGAAACAAAAGGAAATGTTCTTGTGATCAAACTGACAGGTGACATTTCGACCGTACAGGCCGAAAACGATAATATCGATGCGGTAGCAAGAACATAAAATGTCCGCCGCCCCCCCCATATTACTGGTATTTCTCGCAGGCATGGCAACAGTTGCAACGCCATGCGTTCTTCCCATCCTGCCTGCGGTCTTATCGGGTTCTGTGGGGAGCAGGCTTCGCCCTCTTGCGATAGTCACCGGAATGACAGTGAGCTTCACATTGATGGGGCTTCTTGTTTTTACAGTCGCATCATTTAGTTTTTTTAGCGATTACCTGCGCTGGTTCTCGATATTTGTAATTATTGGAATGGGTGCGGTGCTTTTTGACGATGATATTAATGAAGTTTATGTGAAGTTTTCAAGTATGATCTTGAATTATTTCCGTGAGCATGTGACTTTTATTGGGAAAATAACCTCAAAAGCCAATCCTGAAGGACTTCTGGGCGGCCTATTCCTGGGAATGTCACTTGGAATTCTGTGGATACCATGTGTGGGTCCAATCCTTGGTTCGGTGTTCTCTGTGGTCGCTGAAAGTTCAGCAGGTTCGGGTAATATTTCATATGGCATGATCCTTCTTCTGGCATATTCCCTTGGTGTTGGCATTCCAATGCTTATTATTGCCTATTCGGGAAAAAGCGTTTCAGGCCGTGTCAAATGGTTTTCAAAGAGAAGCCATTTCTTTAAGAAACTCTCCGGACTGATATTGATCCTTGTGGGATTGATGATGCTTTTTGGCATCGACAAATATCTAAAGGTACTGTTCCTTCCTTATTCAGTCAATATCGATACTCAAATTTCAAGCCTTTATGAACAATTCTTCGGTTAATTATGGTAAATAAAAAAGAGATTAGAAAAAACGAAAATTTAGAAAATCACGGGAACAAAGAAAAATATGACCTGCTTGATGTTTATTTTTTCAAGGATCTGGTTAAGAACAGGTTTTTTAAACCAGTTGTCAACCTTTTTTTATTTATTTTCCTGCTCATAATAATTTATTTTGGCCTTTCAAGTGAACCCGACTTGCGATTCCACGGAGGGATACCATTCGCCACGACAATGATATGGGATCTATGGCATCCATTGCTTGCTTTTACTATAATAATTGTGGGAAGGCTGTGGTGCTTTGCGTGCCCAATAGGAGCTGTCGGTGAATGGACGCAATCTGTTTTCAGCCTTAAAAGGAAATACCCTGAAAAGTACCGCAATCTCTGGATAGCAGTAATACTTTTCCTTTTCATTTTCGCAGCAGAGCGGCATCTATTCATGTTCACGAGAAATCCTCCAAATACTGCATTTCTTCTTCTGTTCTTCACCGGGCTTGCTGTGGTTATGGGAGCAGTATATGAAAAAAGGAGCTTTTGCCGCTACATCTGCCCCATCGGGCTTGTTCTGGGTTTATTCTCTATGCTCTCAAGCATAGAACTGCGATGCAAGTCAAAGAAAACATGCCAGGATCATGACATCAAGGAATGTGTATTAGGGAACAAATCAGGGAAAGCCTGCCCTGTCGGTGAGTTTCCCCAATCAATGGAGAGGAACAATCAGTGCATCATGTGCATGGAATGCGTCAAATCATGTTCAAGGGGGAATATCAGATTAAGTCCGAGACTTCCAGGAGCGGATCTAATTCATTCAAATAAGACACATCTTGATGAAGCATATCTTGTCCATGGAATAATCATTATCTTTCTTTTTGTCCTGGGAATGGAACGATTGGAATTCAGGAATGTGATCATAAATTTTGTCAAATCGACTCTTCCTGTTGATTCAATTACTTTCCTTGACCTTTACTGGCGAAATATGTGGGCTGTCATCATATTCATCCTGTTAACACTTGGTGCAGCAGGATTGATGTATCTTTCCTCAAGGGCTGCTTTCGGAAAAAACGCAAAGCGAAAGTTTATTGAATTGTCCTATGCTTTCATCCCCCTGAGCTTGTCGGTCTATCTGGCTGAAAACACATTTCGCCTCTTGAAAGGATTGTTTTATATAGCTGCCAGTATTGGAAGTTTCTTCGGGAGAATATGGGAATTTTCACCTGATTTTGATACAATTGACCATGTGCAGATACTCTTGCTGGTTTCAGGCTTTATCTTTACTATATGGGCCGGGTATCTTATCAGCAAAAGGGATTCACAGGATGAAAACGAATTGCAGCAAAGTATGATTGCAGTCGGATTTACCTCTATTGTTTATTTGATAATTGGTGTCAGGATTTTGACTTTACCTATAATATGAAAATAAAAAATATAAAAAAAATACTGAATAATAACAAACGAGACAAAAACATATATACTTATATTCAATTCAAAACAATAGGAAAAATATATGAGAACCAAAAAACTAGTGTCGATAATTGTATTGGTATTAATTTTATTATTCGCATATTTCAGTTATAATACTGCGCTTAGTAATTTTACTTTAAGTGATAAAAACAGCAGTTATCTTGGCGGCATAAAATTTCACCGCGCGGCTTCTGGGCTTGAAGAAAGTTTCCAGATAGCACAGCAGGAAAATAAACCTGTCATGATGTATTTCTGGGCTATATGGTGCCAGTATTGTGCAAGATTCCAGACAGATACTCTGGGAAATCCCCAGGTAAAGAAGATCCTTGAGGAAGACTATCTTCTTGTAGCAATGGACCTTGATATCGACAGGGAAGTCGCCCAGAAATATGGGGTGAGTTATCCCCCCTATCTTGTTTTCATGGACCCGAATGGTAAGATATTACAGAGGGTTCCTGGCGCAGTTGAAGCGGATTATTTACTTCCGATCGTTACGAAGATAAGAGATGATGTAAGGAGAAAATAGCATGATACCATTAGGTGACACATTACTTTATGCAAGTCTTGCAGTTAGCGTTATTGCACTTGTTGGATTAATATCCAGAGAAATAAAAAATATCGAATTATTAAATAAGCTTGTAACACCTGCAATAATAGCGGGGGCAGGACTTCTTACGTTCTCATATATTCTCCTTACATATTATTTTGTATACAGTGACTTTGCTTACGATTATGTCTGGCAATACTCAAGCGCCGATCTTCCTCTTATTTATAAAATATCTGGTACATGGGCAGGCCAGCAAGGCACATACCTTCTCTGGGTATGGGTAGTGTACCTTTCTGCGGCATGGCTCGCTTTGACAACGAAGCATAAGACTGCACTTGCAAGAAGGACTCAGATAATTACGCTTATTTCAGGCATGTATCTTATAATAATAACGCTTGTCCAATCACCTTTCAAGCTCATAATCGAGCGGCCTGAGGTCGTTGACCTGATCGCAAAGGGAACTCTTACACCTGATTTTGTTCCCGAGGTTGGCAATGGCCTTAATGCGCTTCTTGTTAATTTCTGGATGACCGTTCATCCACCACTTATGTTCATTGGCTATGCCACCATGACAATACCCTTTGCAGCAGCAATTGTTTACCTTCTTACAAAAGAAGACGGCTGGGAGGAACTTGGCAGGCAGTGGGCGCGATTTACCTGGTTGTTCCTGGGAATGGGTATAGCAGTCGGAGGCGTCTGGGCATATCTTGTATTGGGTTGGGGCGGGTTCTGGGCATGGGATCCGGTCGAGACGGCTTCATTTATCCCATGGTTAACGCTTACGGCTTTCATGCATGCTGCAGCCCTTCACAGGAAGAACAAGGCGACATTTTCGATAGCTGCACCAATACTTGCAGTAGTTTCATTCATACTTGTACTTTATGCGGCAATAGTTGTCAGGAGCGGTATTTTCAATTCAGTCCATGCTTTTGGTGACAGTTCCACCGGTACTTTGCTTTTGGTTTTTATAGGGATCACAATTCTTGTATCTATCATTCTGGGTATGCGGCGTTATTTTGAGGAGTCGGAGAAACCGGAGGAAGACCGCGGATTCTGGAACAAGACGAATATATTCTATGTTACATTACTTTTGTTCGTGGTCCTGGCATTTATCTCATTATGGGGCATTTCCTTCCCTGCGTTCATACAGCTTACGCAGGGGCTCAAAGTAGGTGTTGCCTCTGATACAAAGAATTTCTTCAATATCTGGAGCTATCCTTTCACGATAATATTGCTTCTGGCGCTTGGATTCTGTTTGAATTATAATGAAAGGGAAAAGGAACAGCAGAAAAAAACACTATTCATAGTAATTGGTTTATCAATTATTACTATGTTCCTTCGAACAGAGACCTTTTATGTGCTTGATCATGCCAGCCCCTTCTGGGCAAGGGAGCCGGCTCTTTATAAAATGATCGGTAATATTTCGGTAATATCTATTTTCCCATCCATGATATATGCAACATGGTCAACGATCCAGCGCCTGAGTGATTACCTCAGGATCGAAAGCATAAAACCCAAGATAAAAGGTATTGGCATAGCGATAGTTCATTTTGGGGTAGTATTTATCCTGTTAGGCGCTATCATAAGCTCAAATTTCACCCAGACCATCGAAAGCGCCAATATACCGCTGGCTTCAAAAGGACAGTTAGTAGATATCGGAAATGGTTATGGTGTAAAAATCATTGATTTTTCAACCCGGAGTCTTACTGAAACTACGAATATCCCGGCAGGAGTAGTAAGTATATCGGAAATATACGGGAGTCCCGAAAAATATGCCAATGATAATGTAAAAATCAGTGGAAAAGCTGCAAATGTTGTAAATGTCCAGTCCCCGCCTCCTGTTACCTATACGAGTTATCTACAAATTGATGACGGGACAGACAATATCTGGGCTGCTACGCAGGCAGAGTCGCCACTAAATTACCAGGAAGGAATGGACCTTACAGTGGATGGATTCCTTATGACAAATTTCAAGAGCAACTCAACAAATATGACGTACGATCTCATTTTATTCTCAACACCGGATCAAATAAGTGGTGTTGCTGAATCCGGAAAATACAAAGTCCAGAGCGTCCGGCTTGAAGTTTACCAGGATAGCAAGAAAATAGGAAATGGAGTCGCAGAATACCTTCAAGCAGAGAGTGGAAGCGGGACATTCCCGCTGGTTGACAGCAGCATAACAGGAACCGATGTATATGTGATATTCCAGGGTCTTGGCGGCGGAGCTGTTCCCCTCACTTTGAAAATAATACCTGCAGTGAATTTCGCATGGATCGGGGTTGTACTCTTTGCAATAGGAATAATCCTGATAATGGCAATGAGAACAAAATCAAGAGGTGGATAATTTAGTGACTACGATAAATGTGGTATCAGAAAAGTTTATAGTTGGCGCAAGCCCTATTACAGCAGGGTAAAATTATGACAAATATCAGCGAGATACATGTTACAAAAACGATAGTTAATGAATTCATGGATGATTTCATAGAAAACATCCTTGACAGTGATGTTGTTGTTGTTGGTTCAGGGCCATGCGGCGCCGCAGCAGCAAAATATTGCGCCCAAAAAGATCTTAAGACCGTAATGATCGAGAGAAATCTTTATGCAGGCGGCGGTATGTGGCAGGGCGGATATCTAATGCCAAAGAACACGGTCGGATATCCTGCGAATAAAATTCTTGAAGAATGCGGCGTGAAGCTCAAGGATGCTGGAAATGGCCTATATGTTTGCGATTCTTTTGAAATGGTCTCAAAGATGCTGGCAAGCGCTTGCGATGCAGGTGTAAAGCTGCTTAACTCAACAAATGTTGATGACATAATTCTCAAAGAAGACCATGTTGACGGAGTAGTTATCCAGTGGTTCCCGGCAAAGCAAATGCCTCCGTTTATGACCTGCATGGATCCTATAGCGATAAGATCCAAAGTAGTAATTGATGCAACAGGACATGATTCATTCCTTGTGAAGCGCTTGAGCGAGCAAAGATCAGGCATCCCTGTTCCAAAAGGCTGCGGCTCACTCTGGGTAGATGAAGCTGAGAAACAGACTGTTGAACTCACGCATGAAATATATCCCGGTCTTATAGTCGCAGGAATGTCTGCAACCTCAACATACGGCGCACCGCGAATGGGACCAATATTTGGCGGCATGCTTCTTGCAGGAAAGAAAGCAGCAGAGCTTGCATATGATAAAATCAGGGGCGTAAAGGGCAAAGGCATAAAGATCAGCCACCGTGCGCCTGATGTACTTGTGACCGAATAAATATGTGATGCGGGCGAAAGCCCGAATATTTTTTACTTTCTCCATCCTCAGGGTCGTCTTTTTATATTACCACAGCCAATGATTAAATGGAGGTAGAATTATGGTATTTAATATGATGGATGGTTACGGCTACGGAATGATGGGCCCAGGTTGGTTGATTATTGGATTTATATTCTGGATCCTGATACTGGTAGGACTCGTACTGCTCATCAAATACCTGTGGCAGGGCACCGGAATAAGAGGAGGCCATGAATCCGCACTTGAAGTCCTGAAGAAAAGGTATGCCATGGGAGAAATAAGCAAAGAAGAATTTGAAGAGAAAAAGAAAGAATTGATGTGAATCATAAAAGGAGAAATGAAAAATATGCAGATAGATCCAATTTGTGGAATGCAGGTGGATGAAAAAACAGCAAAGTACAAGTCAGAACATAACGGGAAAACCTATTATTTCTGTTCGCCTGGATGCAAGAAAGCATTTGATTCCGAGCCTGAAAAATACATCAAAGGCGGACCTGTAGGTATGGGTGGGAAAAAACCCTGGTGGAAATTCTGGTAAATTCTGGTAAATACAGGAAAAAACCATATTCTCTCGTATGATAAATAGAAGGGAGTTTATCGCATGGTTAGCAGCGGCATTTTTATTTATTATTTCTGGTTGTATATACAGGAAGGACCCCGTAAGTGAAATATCCAATGAGGAGGGAACGCGCATGAAAAGAGGGGTCATTTCAAAAGTATACGTATTAAAGACAAATGAAAGAAGTTCGGGAATAAAAGAATTGTTGAAATATTTCGATACAGACAAATATTCTGGAAAAAAAGTTTCGCTCAAAGCGAACTTCAATAGTGATGATCCATTCCCGGCATCCACGCATCCTGACACTATATCAGTGATCGTTGATTCCCTTAGGGAAAAAGGAGCAAGCATCATAATTGCTGAAAGAAGCGGCATGGGAAATACCAGAAAAACGCTGGAAGATCTGGGGATCATGAACTTGTCAAAAAATCATGGATTTGATGTCCTTATCCTTGATGATCTTAAGAAAAATGAGTGGATATATGAAACGCCTGTGAATAGCCACTGGAAAAGAGGCTTCCTTTTTCCAAAATTATTCAGGGATGCGGATTTCATAATTCAGACCTGCTGCCTTAAAACCCACAGATTTGGGGGTCATTTCACCATGTCCCTCAAAAATAGTGTGGGCATGGTCGCAAAATATGACCCTGAAGATGACTATAATTATATGTCTGAGCTCCATTCTTCAAAATATCAAAGACAGATGATAGCTGAAATAAACACAGCTTACGAACCGGACATCATAATAATGGATGGGATATCAGGATTCTCAAAAGGCGGGCCGGATGAAGGAACACTGATCGAACCCGGAATTATGATCGCAAGCAATGACAGGATCGCCATTGATGCTGTGGGCGTGGCGACCTTGCGCATTTATGGCACTACAGGAGAGGTTGAAAGGGGCAGTATTTTTGAGCAGGAACAAATTGCAAGAGCCGTGGAATTGGGTATTGGAGCGTCAGGGGCTGAAAAGATCGAGATCATTGCCATAAATAACGAAGCCCGGGAAATATGTGAGAGCATCAGGAAAAAACTAAACATGGTGTCATAATCAGGTATACGGCGTAAGTATTTATGTTACAAAAACGCATTCCACGCATATGAAAATGAATGCGCAAATCAAGGCTGAACTCATTTCTATCGGAGCAATTGATATTGATCCATCAATTCTTGGAAGGCTAACTATCCCAACGGCAGGACCGGGAGCCGGAGGCAAGGCTTTTTTCTTTCAATCAGGCGGGCACCGTGTGCGGCTTGTGGTGGATGACGGTTCTCCGCTTCGAGCGATTAAAGACAATGGCGAAATCGTGATCACAAAAGGCGGGAAGGAGTTCGTTCGGGGAACGATCGAGGAAGAACTCATACATTGTCCTGAGCAGGCATATATTACAATGAGTGAGCGCTGCATTTATGATTGCAAATTCTGTCCTGTCCCGAAATTAAATGGAAAGGTCAAATCTTCAGAAGAATTGCTGGCGCTTGTTGAAGAAGCATTCAAATTGGGCAAGATGAAAGGGATTTCCATAACATCAGGGGTTGAAGTGACACCTGAAAAAGAAGTGGAAAGGGCGGCAGGGCTGGTTAAAAAATTGAAGAAATACAATGTTCCGATAGGTGTGTCAGTCTATCCAACAAAGGACTCATCCCGCATATTGAAAGATGCGGGAGCAAGTGAAATTAAATACAATGTTGAGACCATGGACAGGGAACTTTATGATAAATACTGTAAGAAACCTCCACTTGATTTCACACTCGTATGCCTGAAAGATGCTGTCAAAATATTCGGAAAAAACAACGTTTTTACGAACTTCATTGCAGGGCTGGGAGAGACCGATGAAACCATTGAAAAGAATTACGAGATACTTGCGAAAATGGGGGTGATCCCGATAATAAGGGCGGTTGGCGTTCATCCCCTGCGCTTTGGTGAACTGGAAGCCGAGCGCCCAACAGCAGAAAGACTGCTCAAGCTCGCGAAAATGTCATGCAGGATACTTGATATATATGGACTTGATGCAAGTAAGGCAAAGACTATGTGCCTGCCGTGTACGGGGTGTGATCTGAATCCGCACATTGATTTATGAGCCATTGATTTTCCCTACAGCAGAAATCATGTGTCTTGTATACAATTTCCCTTTGAACCTCTTTTCCTTACGTGATTCGATTATATTACAAGAAAAATCCATTAACAATTCTTCCATTTCACGTTTATCAAAATAATGATAAACAATACCGTTTTTCCTCGAAAACGTATCGGGTTCAACTTCGATGCCGCCGTATCGCATATCATCTTTCCCGAAAACTTCCAGGAACAAAATACCTTCTTTTCTTAAAATGCGTCGAAATTCCCTGGCTGCAAATTCCCTCTCTTTCAATAAAAGATGCTGCAGCACACCATAACACCAGATGATATCAAAAGATCCATCCGGAAAAGGCAATTGGAAAACATTCGCAGCCACGATACCTATATCAAGTCCACGTGTTTTGCTGCTTTCTCTTAACATTTGCAGGGCCTTTAACGAAACGTCCATTCCTACTACTTCAAATCCACGCATCTGCAAAGGCAGCGAATATTTGCCGCTTCCGCAGCCGGCATCAAGAAGCCTTCCTTTTTTTATGGACGGATCCAGTAACTCAAGTGAATAATGACCTTTCCAGATACTTTTCTTATATTCATCTTCCCATGCTTTGGTGTGCATTTCTCAACTATATTATGTTCTTGACTATAACTATTATGATATATGGAGATTATCTTTGCATAATGAAAACAGCAATGACAATAGCGGGTGTGGACTCATGCGGCGGGGCGGGAATAGCTGCGGATCTAAAGACATTTGCAGCTCTGGGTGTTCACGGAACCTGTATTGTAACATCAGTCACCGCTCAAAACACGCTGGGCGTTCTTAATTCCTTTGACATACCCCCGGATTTCATTGAAGAGCAGTTCGATGCTGTTATAAGCGATATAAAAATTGATTGCGTCAAGACCGGAATGCTCTCATCACCTGAAATTGTTAAGGTTGCTGCAAGACTTATAAAAAAGGAAAGGCTGCCCCTTATTATTGATCCTGTAATGGCTGCCGAAGCAGGTGGGATATTGCTGAAAAATGAAGCTATTGAGCTCTTAATTGAGGAACTTCTGCCTCTTTCTGTGGTTGTTACTCCCAATGTTTTAGAAGCCGAGAGGCTTTCAGGGATAAAAATAAAAGACATCCTGGATGCCAGGAAAGCTGCGAAGATCATCTCAGAACTTGGCGCTGGAGCCGTAATAGTAACAGGTGGACATCTTAAAGGAACTGACATTCTTTACTCAAATGGGGAATTCACAGAAATTAAGGGAAAATTGATAAAAGGAGGCACGCACGGCTCAGGATGCACACACTCGGCCGTTATTACAGCGCAACTTTCAAAAGGAGTGAACCTTATTGAGGCCGCACATCGTGCAAAGGAATTCGTTGAACAGGCGATAAACCTGAGCTTCAAAATAGGCAAAGGAGCAGCTCCGGTTAATCAGATCGGGTATATCCTTGCCGAGGCCCGAAGGTTCAGTGTTATTAAGAATATAGAGGATGCCCTGGATTTGATCAAAAAGAGCCAGAGTTTTTACGACCTGATCCCTGAAGTTGGATGTAATATCGCAATGGCTATACCTGATGCTTCTTCAGTTTCAGATGTAGCCGCAGTTTCAGGACGGATCGTCCGGTTGAAAAATGAACCTCATGCAGTAGGATGCGTTGCGTTTGGCGCCAGCAGTCATATTGCCCGGATCGTATTGACCGTGATGCATTACAATGACCTGATGAGGGCAGCGATGAATATCCGGTATTCAGAGGAGGCACTTTTTGCATGTGAGGATCTTGGGTTATCCATTGCGTCATTCAGGAGGGAGAACGAGCCTGAAGGTGTATCTACTATGGAATGGGGAGTGTCGGATGCAATAAAGAGAGAAGGGAAAGTACCTGATGCTATTTTTGATAAAGGGGGTGTCGGAAAAGAAGCAATGATAAGGCTTCTGGGGTGCGATGCTGTGGAGGTCGCAGGAAAAGCCGCAAAAATAGCAAGTACGATGAAGAACTTTTGAATGCCTGCATTATCCTTATAAACTCAATGAGCATACTAGTTCCTTCAGTACTTATTTATATAAAATTATAATTCCGGACAGATATGATATTCGAAAAAATACCCACAGTTCCAACAGCCGAAGAACTTCTTGACAAATCTTACCGCCGGGCCACTCGAGCCAAACGTGGAAAGCAGATTCTTGACAGGAAATCCAAGCTTCAGGCTGAAGAATCAATGCTGCTTACAGCAGCAAATATACTCAGTGATAATCTTGCCCATATAGTAAGGAAATTCCCCAGCCTGGAACAGTTGCCGCCTTTTTATCTTGAGCTTGCAGATGTAATGGTAGGTGTCGAAGAGATGAAAATGAACCTGGCCTCTGTACAGTGGGCAGGTGAGAAAATAGGAACCCTGGCAAGAAAATATGTGGGGATGATGCGCGAAGCAGATGATTCTAAATTTGTGCGAAAACAGGCATTTGGCAGGATCTCATCAATCGTTGAAAGTATCGATGGCAACCTGCGCTTCCTGAATGAAGCGCGTAACAAGCTAAGAAAGCTTCCAGCTATCGATGAAGGACCTGCGATCGTTGTTGCAGGCTACCCGAATGTGGGAAAGTCAAGTTTCGTGGCGCTTGTGAGCAGCGCCCATCCTGAGATAGCTCCTTATCCTTTCACAACGAAAGGGTTGGCAGTGGGGCATTTCACACGAAATGGGATAAGGAATCAGGTAATTGATACCCCCGGGCTTCTTGACAGGCCGCTTGAAGAGAGAAATGAAATTGAGCTTCAGGCAATATCCGCGCTAAGACATATTGGAAGGGTGATACTTTATGTAATTGACCCATCTGAAACATGCGGTTATTCTCTTGACACCCAGATGCATCTACTTGAAGAGATAAAAAATAAATTTGCAGTACCGTTCCTTATTGTTGCCAACAAGAAGGATATATCAGTCACGGAAATTGGCGATATGAGTATGTCTACGCTAACTGGTGAGGGCGTTGATGCAGTGCTTGAGAGATTGCTGGAAATGATGCCTGGAAATGATCCGATGATTAAAGGGCTTCAATAACACCTTTCTTGCCCTTTTTCTTCAGGTCCCTTTTAAGCTGCTGGTTCTCCCGCAGGAATGATGTTGCATCTGCTTCGATGTTCTTCTTATCGATCTTCTTACCCTGGCCTACTCCAGGGCAATCCACAACGGGTTTAAGTTTCATTAAAGGTTCATCGGAATATGAGACTTCGATGATCCTGAATGGAAGCAAACGGCATACTAGCGGCTCGTTATCTCGTATCGTGCATTCAAGCTTTTTCCCATTAAAAAAGCACTTTCCTTCTTTTCCCCTGATCTTGAATAGATTTTCTTTTTCATCAAAATCAAGGAAATCTTCAGGTGAATATCCCAGATCTTTGATCCTTTTTATATCCTCAATTGTAAGCTGGATACCTTCCAAGCAGCATTTCGCACCGCAATTTTTATATTCGCACTTCCACTTATCGATATTTTCAAGGATATGTATCATATGCCATAATTGATTTTCTTATAATTTAAGGATACCCTATCCCAGATCTTCCAGGTACAGATACTCCTGCGCATACCCACAATATTTTCCAAAATAGTTCCTGGCAAATTCAGCCATTTCATCCCTCTTTCTGCTCTTTGGACCTTTGAAATTGAAACCATAATACCTTTCCATAATCTGTTCGATATGCGTATCCACAGGAAAAGATTCAAGTTTCCCGAATGCAAAAAGCAGCACGCAATCCGCGATCTTATTTCCAACGCCCTCTATTTTCATAAGTTCTTCGCGCCCTTTCCTGTAAGATAAGTCCTTGATCCCATACAGGTCAAATTCGCCCTTTGCCACAATATTTGCTATTTTCAATACCCTTGGGGCGCGAAAACCAAGCCTGCATTGTGACATGTCGCAAAGTGAGGCACACGATAGCGCTTGCGGTGTGGGGAAGGAGTAAAAACCCTTTTCGATCTCATTCCCGAAACATTCACACATGCGCCTTATAGAATTAGTGATATTCCATATGGTGTTATTGCTTGAGCACATATACGTTACAAGACATTCCCACGGGTCCTGCCTGATGAGTCGCAGACCCCTGTATTTATTGATCAATGATGCTATTTTTTCATCCCGGCCAATTGAAGCGTAAATTTGTTGGATATCATCATCAAGCCTGAAATAATCGACGATCAATTCCTTATGAAATGATGATTCGACTATTAGTTCCCCATCTTCCTGTTTAGCCCTGACTATAGCCCCGTTGACTATCCCGGTCCACCAATCCTTTTTTTCCCACCTGAATACCTGGCCGCATGAAAGGGAATGGTCAAGGTTAAAATCATTTATTTTAATTCGGTACACACTCAGGGATATGTCATGGGGATGAAATACATTACGGTTCCCGGCGATATTTATTTTAATTATTTAAACTATGGCGCTCTTACCTTGATCTTATTTGAGCCGCAGTTCGGGCATTCTGTTGCTCCTTTCTTCATGAAAGTCTTTTTGCATGAAACGCACCAGAACATGGAGCTTCCTTTCTTCATCTCTTCAAGGTCATCAGGCATCATTGAAAATCCTGAATATGTACTGCACATAACAACCTCCATTTACCATGCTTGTATTATGGCAATTTATGGTTTGTTGCTTTCGATATTAAAGGGTTTTGGTTGAGGTTTTATCTGTTTTTTCGGGATATCCCTTTATACTTTCACTTCAATAGTAAAAAATAAATGCCAGATAAGAACAACAAATATTTTGCGGCACATAAAGAAATAATATCCGTGGCAAGACTTTCGATATATTCCAATTCTTTATTACTCATCCTGAAGCTCGCCATCGGCTTTTTCATGGGTTCGATAAGCGTCCTGTCAGAAGCCCTTCATTCAGGTATCGACCTTTTGGCTGCTGTCATAGCAAATTATTCGGTCAAGAAAGCAGGACAGCCGGCTGATGATGAACACAGGTTCGGGCATGGTAAATTCGAAAATGTTTCCGGAACAGTAGAAGCAATTCTAATTTTTGTTGTGGCAATAATCATACTTTATAAATCAACTGTAAAGATCCTGGGTAATGAAACAATTGAAATCGATTCGGGCTTAATTGGAATTGGTATGGTTATCATGGGTATCTCGACAATTGTGAATTTTTATGTTTCAGCAAGGATAATGAAAGTTGCAAAGAAAGCCGAATCAATTGCTCTTGAAGCAGATGCATATCATCTTACGACAGATGTTTATACTTCGATTGGTGTTTTAATTGGCCTTATTTTAATTCAAATCACAGGCAATCCTATTTTTGACCCGTTAATGGCTATAATTGTTGCTCTTATCATCCTGAAGGCATCGTATGACCTGACAAAACGCTCAGTATCAGGGATCATGGACGTGAAACTTGAAGATAAAGAAGAGGATACCATAAAATCAATAATCCATGAGCATTATTCCCAATATGCGGAATACCATAAACTGCGCTCGCGAATGTCGGGAGCTGAAAGATTCGTGGATTTGCATCTTGTCCTGCCAAAAAACCAGAATGTTGTAGATGCACATGATTTCTGCGATCACCTTGAAAAGGAAATTAAGGAAAAAATCCCAAATCTTTCAATATTGATTCACATCGAGCCATGCAGGACAGATTGTGAAATATGTAACAAACTGGAAGTGTGTACGAAACCGGATATTGTGCGATAACTAACAGTTTTTGCTACTGAAAATCCCCTTCACCAATTATCATGTCAATTAATCGTTCTGCCCATATGAGTTTTTTCTTCTTAAGGGGAGTTACATTCATATCTTTGAAATCAAAACCAATAAGAGTGATTGACTTTGCTCCCATTTCTTTTGCAAGAAACACGCACCTGTCACCATCAGTAAATCCACCAAAATTATAGACGTTGTCAAGGGGCTTTGATTGTGTAGTTCCGATTACCCTTTTCAGGCGCGGCAGCTCTTGACCCAGAGCATCAATGTTATCGCCATGGGCATGCACTACCATGATAGCGCCGCGTTCGCTGGCTTTTGCTTCATCGTCCATATTGCCATCAAGATCGGTAACGATGATATCCGGGGTAATTCCCATGTTCACCATGACGCTGGTTGCACCGTCAGCAGCGATTACAACATATTTTTTAATATCAATTTTTTTTTTAATATCATCTTTAAGACAGGGCGCTTTTCCGCATACAAGAACATCCTTTCCATTTATGGCCTTTTGCAGGAATTCGATCTTGACAATATCAGGGATTTTTTTCCTGGCCCTGGTTTCAAGCATTTTTGAAAGGAGAAGTGCAGAATTTTCATCATAGATCCTGTCAAAATGCATATCCTCAAGTATCAGTTTATATATGGGCTCCCATTCCTCAAAGGATAATTTCAATATCCAATTCCTCGGCCAATTCTTTGTAGCGGTTCCTTATCGTCACTTCGGTTATACCTGCGACTTCGGCAACTTCGCGCTGTGTTCTCCTGTCACCGCAAAGGATCGAGGAAATATAAATTGCCGCGGCAGCAACACCTGTCGGGCCTCTTCCGCTTGTGAGTTCCTTCTCTGATGCCTGCCTGAGGATCTCTACAGCCTTTGACTGGACTTCTCCGCGAAGGGTCAAACCCGAGCAGAAACGCGGCACATAATCAATCGGCGATGTCGGGACAAGTTTCAGGCCAAGTTCTCTTGAGATGAACCTGTATGTTCTTCCGATCTCTTTCCTGCTCACTCTTGAAACTTCACCGATTTCATCAAGGGTCCTGGGGACATTGCACTGCCTGCATGCTGAATATAAGGCTGCTGCTGCAACGCCTTCAATGCTTCTTCCCCTGATAAGGTTCTTATCAACGGCTTTTCGATATACTACTGCTGCTGTTTCCCTCACGTTCTGGGATAAACCGAGAGCTGATGCCATCCTGTCAAGTTCTGATAATGCAAAAGCGAGGTTTCTCTCGGTAGCATTGCTAACACGTATGCGGCGCTGCCATTTCCTGAGACGGTATAACTGGGCCCTGCTCTTACTGGATATGGATTTCCCGTATGAGTCCCGGTTTCTCCAGTCTATCATAGTAGATAATCCTTTATCATGAATAGTATAGGTCATTGGCGCACCGACACGAGACCGTTTCATTCTCTGGTCATGGTCAAAAGCCCTCCATTCCGGACCCTGGTCAATAAAGTCCGCATCAACTACCAGGCCGCATTCATTGCAGATAAGTTCAGCTCTTTCATAATCATGAACAAGAGCGTGGCTCTTACATTCGGGGCACTCCACTGTTGCTTTCTCGAACTGACCGACTTTTTCTTTTTCTTTTTTCTGTCTTATACCTTCTTTTATTTTTTCCCGTTCGGTCTTCTCAATTACTTTTACTTTTTCAATTTCCATAATTTTTTCAGTTTCTGCCATTTCACACCTTTCTTTTATGCCAAATAGACTCTTTCCTTTTTTAATTTCATTATTTCCGAATCTTTGATTTCATTGAATAACTTGATAGATATGTAGGGCTTCTTCTCCGGTCCAAAAAGTTCTTTTACCCTGCCTATCCTTTTCATAGTTTTTGTAATAACCATTGAATTCGGGTATAAACCATTTGATTCAAGCGTTTTATCGGCGCGGACTATCAGTATATTATCGATAGCGTGTAGAACAGTTCCTAATCTTTTCAATTTTTCCTCAGCGAAAGAGTTATATATTCAAATATGTAGTATATAAGTGTATCGTTTACTATTTTATTTAGCTCTTTACAATATATTAATTATTTCCGGCCTTAAAAGGATATTTATATCTATCAAGCCCCTTAGATAATCATATGGAATATATCGAAACAATATGCCCTTCATGCTCGCCTGATACACAGGTTAACCATATTATTTTGAAGGGAAGAAAAGAAGAATTATTGCAGTGCCAGGAATGTAAGTCAGTTCATAAAGAGAAAAAACTACAAAATATACTGGTAAGGGTTATTGTAAGCAAGGGGAAAGAATCAGTCCATACAAGAGCAGTGCTTTCCGGTATCATACGAAAAGATGATGAGATCTTAATAGATGATGAGGCAACCGGGGAAGCATATCTGGTAAAAATAACTTCTATAGAAGGTAAAGATAAAAGAATGGATGAGGCGAATGCAGACGTTATTAAAACGATATGGGCAAGGGCAATAGATGAAGCTATTGTAAAATTTGCCATAAGCCACAGGGAAACCACAGAATCCGTATCTATGCGAGTACCGGGTGACAGGGAATTCGTAATAGGGGATAAAGTAGAGGTAAACAACCGGAAATTAAAGATCATAAGGATAAAAATAAGGGATGGCGGATTTAAGAGTAGAAAAGGTGTCGCTATCAAAGCCAAATATATAAAACGGGTATATGCTGATTCAGGTATCAAGGAACCTAAACGATTTTCAAGGGCAAAGGGAGAACGTGTTGTAATCAAGAAGCGGGAGTCGGTATGGAGTTTGAGGTCGAAAGTAAAGGGCTGATAGAGGAACTGCGGCATCACGGGATAAGTGAACGGGTGCTGGCTGCAATGAAAAGTGTCCCAAGGCATCTTTTTGTCCCGGTAAGAGAACAGGGGGACGCGTATATTGATACTCCTTTGCCGATAGGACGTGGTCAAACGATATCAGCCCCTCATATGGTTGCGATAATGTGCGACCTTTTAGATATAAGGGACGGGATGAATGTTCTTGAGATCGGGGCTGGCTCAGGATATCATGCCGCCGTTATGGCGGTCCTTGCAGGCAGCGGGCACATCTATACAGTTGAAAGGATCGAATCCCTGGCATTATCTGCCCGGGAAAACTTAAAAAAAGCAGGGATTGAAAATGTGACCGTGATCGTAGAAGATGGAACGCTTGGTCTTCCCGGATTTGCACCCTACGATAGAATAAGTGTCGCTGCTGCATCTCCTGAAATACTTGAAACGTTAACCGATCAGCTCAAAACCGGGGGAAAACTGATCATACCGGTAGGAAAAACCTATCAGGAATTATATCTTGTAACAAAAACCAATGGTTTGAAAAGAGAAGCAAAAGGGGGCGTTGTATTTGTGCCCCTTCTGGGAAAAAAGGGTTTTAGGAATTAAATTGAACCAAGTTCACCTGACTGGATCTTCTCTACAAGTTTGTTCCATTCATTCTTTTTCAATCTGACAATGTTCGTATCTTCACCGATCAATACTTCATCACCAATCGTTTCAACAGCCGGACAGCAGCTTTTTTCACAAATATAAGTTTTCATTTGATTCACCGGATACAAGTAAGCATGCAAATATATTAATGTTTTTCTTTCTGTATAATTTCCGGACTCTACATTTTGTATAATTTTTAGAAATACATAAATACCAAAGTACCCATTTAAGGCCAGAGGTACAATAATGTTTTTAATAGGTGAAGCTTTAATCGGAGAAGCACCGGAACTTGCTCATATTGATTTAATGATTGGAGAAAAATCAGGCCCTGTCGGACAGGCATTTGCGAATGGTTTTACACAGCTTTCTATGGGACATACTCCTCTTCTTTCAGTAGTAAGGCCAAACCTTCTTGCAAAACCTGCAACACTTATTGTGCCAAAGGTTACGGTCAAGAACATGGCTCAAGCAGCCCAGGTATTCGGACCTGCACAGACAGCTGTGGCAAGAGCCGTAGCAGATTCTGTTGAGGAAGGCGTAATACCAAAAGACCAGATTGAAGACCTCAGTATTGTCGTAAGTGTTTTTATCCATCCGGAAGCAAAGGATTACAATAAAATATACCGTTACAATTATGGCGCCACAAAACTGGCAATAGAGCGAGCAATGCAGGGATTCCCGGATGTCAAGACCCTCATGTACGAGAAAGACAGGACAATGCATCCGATAATGGGATTCAAGGTTGTCAGGTTATGGAACCCACCTTATCTGCAGGTTGCATTTGATATCCCGGATATCGAGGCTGTCAAGAACATCCTGAAACAAGTACCACAGAGCGACCACCTCATCATAGAAGCGGGAACGCCTCTTATCAAGAGATATGGCGTTAATGTAGTGCAATCCATAAGGGAAGCACGTCCGAATTCTTTTATTGTTGCTGATCTAAAGACATTGGATACAGGCAATCTTGAAGCGCGTATGGTCGCGGATGCAACTGCTGATGCTATTGTCATCTCAGGACTTGCGCCGATCTCCACTATCGAAAAAGCCATAAAAGAAGCACGAAAGACTGGCATTTATGCTGTCATCGATATGCTGAATGTTGATAAGCCACTGTCAGTAATTAAAGCCCTCTCTATCAAACCACATGTTGTGGAACTGCACAGAGCAATTGATACTGAAGGAAAGGCAGAACATACATGGGGAGACATTCCAGCTATGAAGAAATTATCCGAGAGGATGCTTGTGGCAGTTGCTGGCGGCATTCGCGTGGACACTGTCAAGGAGGCGTTAGAATCAGGGGCGGATATAATCGTTGTTGGACGAGCTATCACAAAAGCAAAAGATGTGCGATCTATGACAGAGCAGTTCATCGAAGAAATGAAGCAACCTGAGATAGACCAGTACAGGGTAATGACGGACTTTTAGTATTAAAACACATAATTCAAAAAGTCTAATTGAATTCAATAAACCGTTATGTGACAGCAGTCACTACCCAGAACAGAGTGAAGGCGGAATAACGATGGCAAAGGGTGAGTTAAAAGACATTAAAGGAGACCTGGAAGATATTCTTAAAACGAAGAAACAGACATTTGTTCTTTTTTATGCTTCCTGGTGTTCATTCTGCAGGGCATTTCTTCCAATATATGATAGATACTTTGAGAAACAGCCAGAGACTTTCCTACGCATCATGATAGATGAAAGAGAGGAATTAATGGATCGATATTCAGTGGAGATAGTACCTACAGTGATTTTCTTTGCCTTTCGAGCTGTCGGGCGCTGTCAGCCAGTGGCGCCGGGAACTGCCAGCACATGTGCGCCAGTTCGACTATAACACCATCTCGGATGTCATCCTCCATCTGCGCTACACAGCGCGCGACGGCGGTGAGCAGCTCAGAAAAGGCGCAAGTGAGAAACTCAAAGACCATGATCGATGAAGCGCTGCCGGGTCGGTGCGGCTGTTCTCGGTGAGGCATGAGTTCCCGACGGAGTGGGCGAAATTCATCAAACCTGATAATTTTGAAGCGAAAATGACGCTTAAGATCAGGGAAGAACACTTTCCATACTGGAGTAAGGGAAGTTCTAAAACTGTCAAACAAGTAGATGTTTTTTCCAGAGATGATACAAATAGTAAAGGGTTCAGTTCTTCAACTCACACAGGAACGGGGGAACTCATCACATACAAGACGAATGGTGAGGTCAAGGAAACAAAACCTCTGAATGATAGAAAACCTTTTTACGGCAACAATCATTAATTAGTTTATGAGACGGCATGAAGACTGGCTGAAACAAGCAGATTCTGACCTTTGCGCAGCAGAGGACAGCGCCAGTTCAAACCATTATGAATGGGCATGTTTTCAGGCGCAGCAGGCTGCGGAAAAAGCCTTGAAAGCCCTTATTATTTCAAAGGGCAGCGAATCCCGCATACATTCAATAAAATTTTTGCTTACTAATTTGCCATTGAATATTTCAGTCAGTGATCAGATACAAAATGCTGCCAGGGAACTTGATAATGCACGGAAGGCTATATCATATGCAACAAAAATCATTGAATTTGCTAAAGAAAAAATTAATTGATATTGATTTCAGAAATGACTGGATACCTGAATTCATAAACTATATCGAGAAATGCACCAAAAAGGATGCAATCCTTATACTTCTTTTCGGCTCACGAGCAATAAGGGATTTTCATATAGATAGCGATATCGACATGCTTATTGTTTCTAAAAACCTGTCTGACGATGTGCGCGAAAGAGCTTCTGATTTTTTCAGCGATTCATTGCCTGTGCAGCCATTCGTTATGACTCCTGCCGAACTCTTCGAGAGGATAGATAAATTGGATTTTCTTATATTTGATGCCTTCGAAGATGGCTTGATATTATTTTCAGATATGGATATGGATACTGTAAATAAACGATTGAAAGTGAGCAAGGAACTTTATTCTTTAAAACGTGTCAAAAGTGGCTGGAATTTTGATGCCGATGCAGCCGAAGCCGCAGGTATTTAGAAAGAAGTTGTTCGAAACGAACCTGCGCGACGAAAGGTACCTGCCTTTTGAGCTTTCAGGCGCCGTAAGCCAGTGGCGCCTGGAACTGCCAGCAGACGTGCGCCAGTTCGACTACAACACCATATCAGATGTCATCCTACATCTGCGCTATACAGCGCGCGACGGCGGTGAGCAGCTCAGAAAAGGCGCGAGTGAGAAACTCAAAGACCATGATCGAAAAAGCGCAGGCTGCCAGGTCGGTGCGGCTGTTCTCGGTGAGGCATGAGTTCCCGACAGAGTGGGCGAGGTTCACGAGCGTCAAAATTGACGGCACAACACGCACCGCCGGGCTTTCGCTGACGCTTTTGCCCCAGCACTATCCTTTCTGGGCACAGGGCATAGTGGGAAGCGGAAAGGCAGAGGTCAATACGGTTAAACTTTTCGCCAAAATGCTCCCTACAAACAAGAATCTCGACTTGAACCTCTACGACGATGCTGATCCAGCAAAGTCTAATATTAAAATCGATGCCTTGAACCAGAACCCTTCCTTGGGAAATCTTCTCTCCGGGAACCTGCTTAATATCGAAGCTTGTTTTTCTATAAGACGATGACGAATCCTCACTAATTCTCTCAACTGAAACAGTTGCATATCCTGAATTTCACTGGCCTGTGGCGGCTCTGAATGACGGAGCATATCTGCGATTATTGCCGAATCTATAGGATCTGTTTTTGTCTTTTGAAACATCTATTCCGACATAAAACATTGTTGTGTTATTCATTTGACTCACCTCTTTGATCTTGTCTTATATGTTAGATCGAGAGAGTCAATAGAGGTTCGATGCAGCGGGACACCCAAGTCCTTAGAGGTTGGGTAGTTCACAATAACGATAATACAGGCTGATGGCTACCGCAAGAATTAAAAAACTGATAATATTAGCCATAATTATAATAGCGTCCCCAAGATGTATCCCGTACAATGTCCACAAGAAAACACCTGCGCTGAACTGGTATAAAGTAACAAGGCTCAAATCCTTTGTGGATCTGGTTTTGTGCATTTTGATTATCTGGGGCACAAAACCAAACGTAGTAAGCAATGCGGCAGCAATTCCTATTAAATGCCAGTAGATTTCCGGATCCAAAATCGCCTCATTTTTCACTTCCCTTGATCAATAAATTCATCAAATTGTATCCCTCCACAAGCCCGAAAATCCCTTCTTTTGTCGCGAATTCATCATACCTGTCCACATAATCAGACCTTTCTGTGGAAGAATAAATTGCAAAGGGGACTGGTTCTCTTGTATGCGTCTTTATGGAAATTGGGGTTGGATGGTCAGGTAAAACAAGTATCCTATAATCCCCGAACCCGCCAAGTTCATTAAGCATGCCGCCTACTACTTTTTCATCGAAATCAGAAATTGCTTTTATTTTCGCTTCAATATTTCCCATATGTCCTGCCTCATCAGGCGCTTCGACATGAACAAGTACAAAATCCCGTTCTTTTAGTGAATCAAGCGCATATTGTGCTTTTCCGGAGAAATTAGTATCAAGATATCCTGTGGCTCCGGGAACATCGATGATATTAAGGCCTGCATACTTCCCGATCCCTTTTAATAGATCAACCGCTGAAATAATCGAACCCGAAACCCCGAAAATATCCTCAAAAAGAGGCATTTCAGGCGCCTTTCCCTGCCCCCATGGCCAGATAAGGTTAGCTATATTCTTCCCTGCTTTTTTTCTCTTATTATTGACTTCGTGTTTTTCAAGAATAGGTTGGGATGCTTTTATGAGTGAAATCAGAAACTGCGAATCATCACCTTGCGGCAATACATCATCGATAGGTTGGCCTACTACATCATGAGGAGGAGTACACTGCGCAAACTCTGCGCGTTTCATTACAAGCAGATGCCTGTAACTTATACCTGGATGGAAATGGCACGATTTGCCAAGTTCCTGATCTATATTTTTGATCAGGATACAGGCTTCTTCACTTGAAATATGGCCTGAACTGTAATCCGCAAGTAAACCATTTTTCTCCGTAATAAGATTGCACCGAAAAGCGATATCATCTTTTTCAAGACTTATTCCCATGCTCGCAGCTTCAAGCGGACCGCGGCCTGAATAATATTTATCAGGGTCATATCCCATTATAGAAAGATTTGCAACATCGCTGCCGGGGGGCTTATCATCGGGTACGGTTTTTGCCACCCCGCACTTGCCGTGTTTTGCAATAAAATCCATATTAGGAGTATCTGCTGCCTGAAGTGGAGTCAAACCACCAAGTTCAGGAATAGGATAATCGGCCATCCCATCGCCAACAAGGACAATATATTTCATGTCCCCAAAGAAGGATTGCTAATACAATAAAATATCGGTTGGTTTAAGGATTAGCTGTCACCACAATAGCAATGATCAGAATCACAACGACTACAAATTGGGGTACTATATACCATTTTACCATTTTTTGTAACCCGGTAACGCGGTTATTGAGCTGATTCAAATCCTCTGTAAGCTTCTTAACCGAATCATCGTTTTGCAGTGAAGGAACGGTTATTTCGGTTTTAACGACCTGTTCCACGGGTTGTGCGACTTTACAAATAGGTGCTGCTTTTACATTCTGGTTGATAGAATATGTTTTTTTAGGTTTTACTATTACGGGCCTGGTCTTTTCTATAGGCTTGAAATTGGGGTCTCTCCCTTTGCCTAAAGTCTGGAATATCTGGTCTTCCGTTACATCAAGTATCGACATCTTTGTACCCTCTTACACAATTATTACGTTATACAGTTATATAATTGTTATTGTGTGATGTGTGTGTAGAATCTCATTGCCATGCGAATTTTTTCGTGACCACCCCGAAAGGGTGTTCACTTTCCCCAGAAAGGATTACCTCTGCGTTTGATCTCCATGAATGCCATGAGAGTCTCTTTGTCTTCTATTTTCATAGCTTCGAACAATTCCTGTTCTGCGATCTTTGCATGCTTTTCGGGAATATCAATATAAAGAGTATCCCCTTCTTTTATCTGGCGGCCAACGACCGGTCCATCGATAGCCATAGCCACTTCTTTTCCAGCTTTAGCCTCGCTTATATTCTCGTTGTTCTCTTGAATTCCTTTTATTATTCCAACAATAGTACCGTCTTCTTTCATTACTTCAAGATTTGTTTTAACGATACCCCCCCTGACACGCACACCAACAACCGCTGGCTTGCTCTGCCTGAATGTGCAATCTGGCATGATAATGAATCTTCCCGGTTTTATTATTGTCTCGTAACGCTTTTTCTCAAGGAGTTGCTTTTGTTCCACTACCCATTTCTTATAATCTTCTATGATGCGATAGATGACATTATTGGTAAATAATTTTATATCTGAGTCTGATAGTTCTTCCTTTGCATCAGGCAAAACATCTACTTCAAATCCAAGAATTACAGCAAAAAGCGGGTCTTTGATAGTTTTTACTTCAGCCACATCACGTTTTGAAATGTCTCCTATATCTGCCTTTCGAATAGGAATATTTTCCTTTTTCAACTCATTCACAAGGGCTTCAAGAGAGCCTATAGTATCTGATTTGATTAATACCCCATTTGATTCGGTTTCAATCCGTACTGAATCTATTTCGGATTTAATGGCGGCTGCCACCTCCTCAATATTACCGGAAGCTACGCGGATCTGGGATCCTGCAAGCGCCCCTTCAAGAGACGGAGCTGCGATCTTGATACCTGAAGCTGCCACGACTTTCTTTACCTGTTTGAATTTTTCTTCCGAGCGCATTTCAGAAAGAGGTCTTGGCTTTAACAGGGCCCGTATTTTTGTTGATATCGGAGCGCCTCTGCTTCCCACAACGATCGTGTCGCCTACGTTTAATTCCCCATCATATAATATCACATCAAGCGTTGTTCCAAGACCTGTCTCTTCTTTTACTTCAAGAACTGTCCCGATGCCTGGCCCAACGGCCCTGTACTCAAGGTCTTTTTCAAGGAACTTCTGGGCAAGTCCCATTAATATCATAAGAAGATCGGGTATGCCCTCTCCTGTTCTGGCGCTTACGGGCATAATCCCGATATTTCGCTGGAAATCCCGTACCCTGTCATACCTGTCAGAGCTGAAACCCATTTCATAGAGTTTGCCTATTATCACGTATATTTTTTCATCAAGCCCTACTTGTGCAAACTCGGTCTGCCCGGGAAAAGATAATATGAACGGCTTTCCTGGTTGCGGATTCCATCCCGGCACTTTATCGATCTTATTTCCCGCGACAATAAATGGCGTTTTAAATCTCTTCAGGATTTCTACAGCTTCAAGCGTCTGGGGCTGGAATCCTTCATTTACATCCACAACAAGAACTGCAAGATCAGCAAGCGCCCCGCCGCGCGCCCTTAACGTAGTAAAAGCCCTGTGGCCGGGAGTATCGATAAAAAGAAGCCCGGGGACTTTTGTATCTCCCTTGAATATCGGGCCGCATACACGTTTTATAATTTCAAGCGGCACTTCTGTCGCTCCGATATGCTGGGTTATAAGCCCTGCTTCACGCTCTGCTATTGTGGTTCCTCTTATCTTATCAAGAAGAGACGTCTTGCCGTGGTCCACATGTCCCATAACACATACGATGGGGGTGCGCAGATTTTCTCCCATATTCTATAGATTATGTTAAAAGTATATAATAAGGAGCGTTTTAAAAAGAAAAACTTAATTTTCGTATATACAGGCTTCGTCAGCCCTTGTATATCCTGCTATTTCGGATTCCTTAAAATGGATGGTTATTTCCCTGGTGGCAGATTCAGGAGAGTCACTTGCATGGACTATATTGCGTCCTGTATCAAGCGCCAGATCTGCGCGTATGCTTCCTGTAGCAGCATTCACGGGATTGGTGGCACCGTTAACTGCACGCATCACTGATATAGCATTTTTTCCTTCAACTACCATCGAAACCGATGGCCCTGATGTTATAAAACTTATCAGTGAGTTAAAAAATGGTTTTTGTGCATGCTCAGCATAGTGTTTCTTTGCAGAATCAAGTGACATCGTATTCATACGAATGGCCACTATTTTGAGTCCACGCCGCTCGATCCTGCTTAAAACTTCACCGATAAGGCCACGCTGTACTCCATCGGGTTTGACCATCACATATGTACGCTCCAATATCTCACCTTAGGTTGTTGTTTTTCCCCTGGCTTTTCTTCCAGCTTCGGTCCATGTGACCTTTCTGGGGATCCTGCCGAGGTTTAAATTACCCTGGCATTTAGAGGAGCAGAAATAGAACACAGTTCCATCTTTCCTGGCATAAAGCTTGCCTGTACCGGGTTCTATTGCACCTCCGCAGAATGAGCATTTCCTTTTTTCCATGATCTCACCTTGACATTAATTTCTTTGCTTCTCGTGAGGTTTCAAGCAGTATCAGGATATCACCAAGTTTTACAGGTCCTACGACATTTCGGGTAATGATCCTGCCTTTATCCCTGCCATCAAGTACCCGGCACTGTATCTGCATGGCTTCGCCATGCATGCCGGTCTTGCCTACGATTTCAACTATTTCGGCAGGATATCCTGCATCTTCATCAGCCATGATTTCACTTCTTTAATGCCTGGACTTTCTGCGCCACTTCTTCTAAGAGTTCTTTACCTTTTCCAGGTTCAATAATCGCCGCTGCGCCGCTGCCCACACTTAGGCCGCTTGCTGCTCCAAGTTCCACCTGTTTCTTTACATATATGTAGGGTGTATTCTTTTCCTCGCAAAGGGCCGGAAGGTGCATGACAATTTCAGGCGGGTTTACATCTTCGCCTATTATTACAAGTTTTGCGATCCCGCGTTCGATCGCTTTTGTGGCTTCATTCGTTCCCTTTTTGATCTTTCCAGTATCCCGTGCCATCTCAAGAGCTTCTAATGCTTTATTGGACAGTTCAGCGGGGACTTCAAATTTTATATATGTTGCTTGTGCCATTTTAATTACTTCCTTCAGGATTTTATCCTTCATCATTCATTTGAATAAAAGTATCGGCGCTTTCTACAGCATGATACGCTATATATTTTGCGCCTAGGATGTCTCCTCACCCAAAACGTTGAACAGTTCTGGTGATACTATTTTAACAATCGTATAATTTCCACTCTGATTGACCTGATATTGTTCGAAACCTTTTTGTGTGCTATTAACTTTCAACTGGTTGAGTTTTTTTATAGCAGTTGAATTTACATCAAGGTATGCTGTGGTTCTTTCATAACTTCCATTTATTAACCCGACTCCAAAATAAAATTGTTTGGCAAAACTCACATTTGAACTCACCATCTGGTATGGCACAGGTTCTATGTTCTTGAGCAAAGTCTCATATTGGTCGTAAGATGTCACCGATTTATTTAATCCATATAAGATGTTAAGAACTTCACTTGCCGTTTTTTCCGGAGCGTAAATTACTGGAGTTCCCATTATATTTATTGCGCCAGTATCCTGCCTCTGGAGGATATTACCCGTATTCGGCAACACGATATAATCAAAATCATTCTTAAGAGGGAACATGGTGCTCAACAGAAGGAATGGTGGTGGTGTTTCATTGATTCCTTCATGGAGTTTTGCATAATACATTTTTTTAGTATCTGATTTGTAAAGTTTATCCACTTCCTGGATGAGCTGGAGGTCTTGCCTCACCCATTGTATCATCTGCGGTGTCATGCTTTCAAGATCAATATAATACGCGACTTCCGTCCCCGGGGGCGTCATGTTAAGAGCGTCTGAAATGGAATTGAACGGCTGTTCGACCGTCCAAAATTCTTCGTTGTATTTATCAGTATTTGTTTCAGGATTGATAGGTTCCTGCGTGGTATCGTCTTTTACCCCTATGAAAAAATAAGCGAAAACCGAGCCTAACATGGTAAATACAAGAAATGCTGCCATTAATTTATATGCTAACTGCTGATTCATGCTCCACATAATTACTTTTCTCATATTAAAGGATAACTTTTATATACAATGTACGTAATTATACATTGATGTACATGAATGTACAATGATCTTTATGAAAGACTATATCAATAAACTCATCCGGAAACAACACCTCACGACAGAAGAGGCACAGCTTGCGATATCTAAAATATTTACCGATGCAACTGACGTCCAGATAGCGGCATTTTTAACGGCCATGAAAATGAAAGGCGAAACACCTGCCGAGATCGCGGGGCTTGCCCTGGGTATGAAAAAAGCGGCCAATATCATAAATCCTAAAATCAACGGGACACTTATCGATACTTGCGGCACAGGCGGCGATTCGATGGGCACTATTAATGTGAGCACAGGCGCAGCGCTTGTGGTTGCAGGAGCTGGCGTTCCAGTTGCGAAGCACGGGAATTACTCCATCACCTCAAGATCGGGAAGCGCTGATGTGCTGAAAGAACTTGGCGTAAAGATAGATGCGCCTCCCGGACAGGTGGAAAAGACAATTGAAACGGTTGGGATCGGATTCATGCTTGCGCCGGTATTTCATCCATCTATGAAGCGCGTGGCGCAGATAAGGCGCGACCTGGGTTTCCGGACTGTTTTCAATATCCTGGGGCCGCTGACAAACCCCGCAAACGCAAAAGCGCAGGTCATTGGTGTATTTGACAGCTCCTTATGCGAGCCAATGGTAAATGTGCTCAATATACTGGGTACCGGGAGGGCAATGGTCGTCCACGGCAGCGGTATGGATGAGATATCAACAACTGGTGAAACACAAATAGTGGAATTAAACGACGGAAAGCTTACAAAATATATTACAACACCTGAAAAACTTGGTGTAAAACGCGCCTTGATCGGTGATATCGCCGGAGGCACACCTGAAGAAAATGCAAGGGATATTGTGGAAGTGTTCAAAGGCAAAAAAGGAGCAAAGCGGGATATTATTGCTGTGAATGCGGGCGCAGCGCTTTTTGTGAGTGGGAAAGCAGAAAACCTTGCCGCCGGAATAAATCTGGCAAACAAGGTAATAGATAGCGGCGCAGCGCTAAGCAAGCTGAAAGAGCTCGTGAATGCGGCAGGCGAACCTGATAAACTTGCACGGTTCTTATAAAAGGGGGAAACGATGAAAGTAAAGATTTGCGGTATAAAGAGTGAACGCGACCTTTCCATAGCAATTAATGCAGGAGCAGATGCTGTAGGATTTATTACTGAAGTGCCAGTTGATTCTCCAAGGAAGATCACTCTTACCGAGGCATCGCGGTTGATAGCGCAAGTCCCGATCTTTGTGAGCTCTGTTCTTGTCATCATGCCAAAAAATGCCAGGCAAGCCATTGAAATGATACATACGGCAAAACCCACCGCTGTCCAGATCCACAATTCACTGCCTCTTGATGAACTGTGTGAAATAAAAAGAACAGGAGTAAAACTTATCAAAACAATTCCAATATCAATAAATGCAGACGCACAGATGCTTCTTGACCTTGTAAAAGACCTTTCAGGAATAGCTGATGCAGCGCTTCTTGATACCGCGCTTGATAGGAAGACAGGCGGGACCGGAGTTGCTCACAACTGGGAATTAAGTTCGAATATTGTTCTAAATGCAGGCCTTCCTGTGATATTGGCCGGGGGCTTAAATCCGGAGAATGTAAAAGCAGCGGTTCAATGCGTCCGACCATATGCGGTCGATACAGCCTCCGGCGTTGAGACCGATGGACGAAAAGACGAAAAGAAAGTAATAGATTTTATTAATAAAGCGAGAGTGACATGAAATTTGATATTGGCAAAGCGGAATTCATCCGCCTCGCAGAAGATAGACCTGCAATAATACAGCTTAAAGCGAGTGTGAAAGCTGATTGTTCGCCGCTGGAACTTTATGCGTCTCTTGATAAAAAATGTGCATACCTGCTCGAATCAGTTGAGAAAGAGAAAAAACATGCCAGGTTTTCATTCGTAGGATCAGAACCGGATGCTATTGTTACGATCAAGGACCGTATGTTGTCACTTGACTACCCGCACATGACTAACCTGACGGGATTGATAGGAGACTCGCTTTCGAAAATATGTGATATTAATGATGGAAAAACATACAGGATAAGATCCGGTTTTGATACCATGGATGCCCTCCGATCTGCTTTTTCTGCGTCGGGATTAAAATTCAAAGGCACAGGCTTTGACAGGCAAACATTTCTCGGAGGGGCTATTGGATATTGTTCTTATGATATGGTGTATGACTGCTGGCTGGATATTCCTCAGAAAAAAAGCCAGACACCTGACGCACAATTCGCACTAACTACGAAAACAGTGGTTTTTGACCATCTCACCAACGAGATATTTATTGTTATTACCCCATTTATCCTTGACGGGGATAACGCAGAAGATATTTACAGTAAGGCACTGGAAGATGCGAATAAACTTGCTTCCGGAATTGAGTCTACCCGGCCTTTTATTCTTAAAAAAAATAAACCTTTAAAGATCATCTGCAATATGCAAAAGAACGAATACGAAGAAATTGTCAGGAAAGCAAAACAACACATAATTGACGGTGACATTTTCCAGGTGGTGCTTTCGCGACGTTATGAAGTTACAACTGATCAGACACCTCTTGAACTATATACAGCGATCAGAAGTGTTAACCCAAGCCCTTACATGTACCTGTTTGAGTTCAATGGAACCTCAATTATCGGGGCAAGTCCTGAGACATTAATGTCAATCCATGATCGTAAAGTCATAATCAACCCGATCGCAGGCACCTGTCCACGCGGAAATAATCTGCAAGAAGATGAAAAATTCGCAAAAGAAATGCTTGGCAGTGAGAAAGAAAGAGCTGAGCATGTGATGCTTGTTGATCTCGGGCGAAACGATGTGCGGATGGTCTCAAAAGGCGGGACAGTGAAAGTCGATGATTTCATGTCCGTGATCAAATATTCCCATGTCCAGCATATCGAAAGCACGGTTTCTGGGGACCTTCGTGATGAATGCGACCAGTTCGATGCCACACGCGCCATATTCCCGGCAGGGACGCTGTCAGGCGCGCCCAAGATCAGGGCAATGGAGATTATCCATGACCTTGAGAAAGACGCCCGGGGTATATACGGCGGAGGCGTGGGTTATTATTCATGGAACGGGGATGCTGATTTTGCTATCGTGATAAGGACGATAATAAAGAACGGAACGAAGGCAATAGTGCAGGCAGGCGCGGGCATAGTGGCAGATTCCGATCCTGAATACGAGTATGACGAGACCGAACGCAAGATGGCTGCGATGATAAAGGCGATTGGAGGAGCATGAAGATCTTATTCGTGAATAACAAAGATTCATTTGTGTGGAATCTCGTGGATTATGTGTCCATTTTCGAGCCCGATACCATTGTTGTTCCCAACACGATTTCACTAAAGGAAGTCAAGGATATAAACCCGGATGCGATAGTGATCTCACCCGGCCCCGGTCATCCTGCAAATCCAGGGGATATCGGAACCTGTCTTGATATTATCAGGGAATCAACCGTACCTCTCCTGGGTGTGTGCCTTGGCCACCAGGCAATAGCATTTGCTTTCGGCGGCGAGGTGAGCCATTCACCTTCAGGGCCGCTGCATGGGAAAACAAGTCCCATTAAGCATAACGGAAAAGGAATATTCCTGGGATTGCCAGAACCGCTTATCGGAGGAAGATATCATTCACTTGCCATAACAAGATTGCCGCGGGTGCTTGAGGTGATAGCACGCACGAAAGACGGGATCATCATGGGAATTAAACATAAAGAAAGGCCGATATATGGTTTGCAGTTCCATCCTGAGTCTGTGCTTACTCCGCAGGGTTTGAAGATAGTGGAGAATTTTCTGGATGCTTTATAAGTTCAAAAGCCATATTATATTGCGGGAAGCCAAAATCATGACATCAGAAAAAAATCTTAAAGGAAGCCAGACTGAAAAGAACCTTCTTGCAGCTTTTGCAGGGGAATCCCAGGCAAGGAACCGTTACACCTACTTTGCCAGCGCTGCAAAAAATGAAGGGTTTGAACAAATATCAGCTATTTTTCTTGAAACGGCTGATAACGAAAAAGAACATGCAAAGATATTCTTCAAGCACCTACAGGGTGGAAATGTGGAGATAACGGCAATGTATCCGGCAGGGGTTATCGGGAAAACAGTAGATAACCTTTTTGCGGGAGCACAAGGAGAAAAACTTGAATGGGGAACCCTGTATCCTGGATTTGCACATATCGCAAAACAAGAGGGATTCCCCATGGTAGCAGAGTCTTTTACGGAAATCTCCGAGGTGGAACAGTTCCATGAGATGCGTTACAGGCAGCTGATAAATAATATAAAAGATAATTCAGTCTTTAAGAAAAAGGGAACTGTAAAATGGCACTGCAGGAATTGCGGTTATATCCATGAAGGTCAGGAAGCCCCGAAGGACTGTCCTGCATGCAAGCATCCGCAATCATATTTTGAGGTGCTTGCACAAAACTGGTGAACATTAAACTATATATTGGATTTTAGCATTGGAGTAGCTATAATGGACATCCAGAAAATCCGCCGTGACTTCCCGGCGCTGGGGAAAAAATGGAATGATAAATACCCCATCTATCTAGATAACGCATGCATGACCCTGAAGCCCAGGTTTGTAATTGATGCAATGAATGAATATTATAATGAATATCCAGTATGCGGCGGGCGTTCCATTCACAAAATGGCAAAAAAAGTGGATGAAAAGGTCACAGAAGCAAGAGAGAAATTCCAGAAGTTCCTTGGAGCATCCTGCCCTGAAGAGATTATTTTTACGAGAAACACAACTGAAGGATTGAATCTTGTTGCCAATTCGATGGATTTCAAAAATGGCGAGATTGTCCTCACAACAGACAGGGAACATAATTCAAATCTCGTGCCATGGCAGGTGCAGGCGCATAAAAGAGGGATAAAACATATTATTGTCCATTCAAATCCTGACAATACCTTCAATCTTGATGCATTTTCCGGACTATTTGATAAAAACGTGCGGCTTGTGAGTATGGTACACACCGCGAACCTTGACGGCTATACCATCCCTGTAAAAGAAATAATAAAGATCGCCCATGATCACGGCGCGCTCGTTTTGCTTGACGGCGCCCAGAGCGCACCTCATAAGCATGTGGATATGAAGGCGCTTGATGTGGATTTTTTTGCTCTTTCCGTGCATAAGATGGCAGGCCCGACAGGCATGGGTGTGCTCTATGGTAAACACCATCTCCTTGAGGAAATCGCACCCTTTATCGTTGGAGGAGATACTGTAAGTGATACTACATACGAAGGTGCGAAATTCCTGCCCCCGCCAGAGAAATTCGAGGCGGGTCTCCAGAATTATGCAGGGATGATAGGTTCGGGTGCAGCGGTAGATTATATCAGGGGTGTGGGATTGTCGAATATCGAGGAGCATGAAAAGCGGCTCAATGCTATTATCACTAAAGGAATTAAAGACATGCCGGGATTAAAGATAATAGGTCCTGAGGATCCGAATATGAGGGGAGGCATCATTTCATTCACGGTCGAGCTTCCAAAAGGCGGGGATGCACATGATATCGCTCTCATTCTTGATGAAACCGAGAACATAGAAGTGCGCTCGGGGGCATTCTGTGTGCATTCCTGGTTCAATTTCAGGAAATGCGAAGCTGCGGTCAGGGCTTCACTTTATTTATATAATACTGAGGAAGAGGCGAAGAAATTTGTGGATATGCTGGGGAAGACGATCGGGTTGTTCAATCCATAGTGTTGAGTCCATAGAGTAAAGTTTATTAATGAGTTTTTTCATAATAGAATCCAGTGAAGTGTTTGGTTCTAGAAATAATTTTCTTCAAAAATACGCCAATTGAATTTTGTATAATTTATTTTTAATAATATTTACCGAAAGATACCAAAATATTTATGATAATTTTTAATAAAAAGAGGAGGATGAATCTTGAAGTATTGTGTTGATTGCAGATACTTCTCAACAAAAGTAAAAGGAAGCAACAGGGAACAATACGATGGTTCCTGCACCAGGATGAAGAAAAATGTGTATGAGACAAATCTTGGATGCAAAGAATTCAATGAAGAACGCATTTAGGCACAATTGAATCAGCTTCTGGCTATTGGTGTTTTTTTATTTACGTATGCACTGATAGTCCTGAAGCCAAAAAAGATCAATGAAGCCCATGCAGCGTTAATTGGCGCGATACTTGCAGTAATATTCCTGCTCAAACCACATCAGGTACTTGAAGCTCTCGGTATTTCGACACAGGAAATGCCAGTACCTCTTATTACTACATGGAATGTGGTCATAATTCTTATAACTTTAATGATTATCTCAAGTCTTCTTGACGATTACGGATTCTTCGGGTATTGCGCGACAAAAGCGATACATGCTTCAGGGAACAGCGGGCACAGGTTATTCTTATATACCTATCTTGTGGTCTCATCAATAGCGCTTTTTGCCGGAAATGATGTTGTCATCCTGACCACAACTCCCATTATCCTGATTTTCTGTAAAAATGCCGGGATAAATCCCAAACCATATATGTATGCATCTTTTTTTGCTGCAAATACATTTTCAATACCGCTTTATATCGGAAATCTTACAAATATCCTTATAGGGGATAGTTTCGGGCTTGATTACTTCGGATTTACCAAATATATGTTCCTTCCTGCGATTGCAGCAGCTGGCGTAAATTATCATTTATTAAAATATATCTTCAGGAAACAGATTCCGCTTAGTTTTAACTCGAAAGATGATTTCGAAGTTGTCATAAAAAATAAACCTCTTGTAACCATTGGACTCGCAGTATTGCTTGGAGTCATCATTTTTGGAGGTATAGCGAATTATTATAAAGTGCCAATTTCATTCGTGACATTAAGTGGGGCTGTGATCCTATTGATTTGCGAAAGAAGAATTGCACACCGGCTAAACAGGATTTCATGGAATGTTGTGATCTTTGTTATCGGGCTTTTCATCGTAGTAAAGAGCCTGGATGCCAGCGGAGTAAATAGCAAAATAGGCGAATTGGTTTTTACAGGATTGAGCGATAATATTTTTATTGCGACTTATTCCATGTCGCTTTTATCCGCTTTAATGTGCAATCTTCTAAATAATATTCCCATGACCGCCATGATGCTTTCAATAATCCAGCAGGCAAATCTATCCCCCTCAATGAATACGGCAATGGGTTACTCGCTTGTTATTGGTTCAAATCTTGGCGCCAATTTTACCACATTCGGAGCGCTTGCCGGGATACTCTGGCTTGAAAGCGCGCGCCGGTATGGATGGAATACCACAATGACTGACCTTCTGAAGATTGGATTATTCGTTACTCCTATTGCTTTACTGGGAGCAAGTATAGTGCTTGCGGTAGAACTGTCTTTTTAATATTTCAGGATAACAGTAGATATATATCTCTTTGAGTAGTACTCAAACCCCAGTTCAGGTGATATTATGAATTTTATAGTCAAAGGAAATTTCAAAGCAGGACAAAAATGGGAACAATTTACAAAAAAGATAACAACATTGAACAAGAACCTCGCATTAGAAAAGACATTTTCCCTTCTTGGAAGCGAGCACAGGTTAAGACGCAGTTTAATTAAGATAAATTCAGTAGACGAGGCTAAAGAATGAGTGGTGTATTGAACCAGCAGCAACTAACGGAATTATCAGAAAAGCACCAGGTCTACCAGTACCAGGCAGAATCCATTGCACAGCAGATAAATATGGTTAAATTGACCATTAAGGATGTGGAGACCGCATTGACCACAATTACAGCTTTAAAAGACGAACCATCGGGTATAGAAACTCTTGTGCCCATCGGTTTTGGCTCTTTCGTCAAGGCGAACCTGATAAATACGGATACCATTGTTGTTGGAATTGGGGCGGGAGTGAGCATTGAGAAAAAAATAGACGATGCCAGGTCATTTCTTGAAAAAAGGAAAGATGAACTTACAAAGTATTATGAGCAACTGAACACTACAATAACAAAGCTTGGCCAGGAACTTCAAAATATCGAGAAAATAGTTCAAAAGCACCAGCAATCCCAGCAGCAGGCCATGCACGCTGAATAATTTCACATGTTTGAAAAACTCAAAGAAAAACTTGGCGGTTTCAAGAAAGCGATTGGCACAGTTTTAGAAACAAAAGAAAATGAAGCCACAGAAGCTGCAAAGGTTGAAACAGCAAAGGTTGAAACCGTTAAGGCCGGGATCAAAGTTGATATTGAAACTGACCTTAAGACCCAGGTTACAAGTTCAAAGATCGAGGAGATCAAAAAAACTCCTGAACCTGTGCCAAAAGCCCCTGCAAAATTTGGCATTCTGGATAAGATCAAAGCAGCGGTCTTTGAACAGGAATTCATAATAGAAGAAAGCAGCGTAAAAGACATTCTCTGGGAGCTTGAAATGGCGCTTCTTGAGAGCGATGTAGCGCTTCCTGTTGCTGAAAAAATAGTTGAATCAATAAAACTTGAGCTTGTTGGAACAAGAAGAAAAATTGGCTCTGACGCAGGCAAGATCGTCGAAGACGCACTTAAAAAGGCGATACTTAAAGTAATTTCGGTAGATTATTTTGATTTTGATGAGTTCATTAAAAAAGCCAATAAACCAGTAAGCATTGTTTTTGTTGGAGTAAATGGAACAGGCAAGACCACTACCGTAGCAAAAATGGCAGAACGCTTTAAATCGCAGAATTATTCTGTTGTTATCGCTGCAGGCGATACATTCCGCGCAGGCGCAATTGAGCAGATAGACCGGCATGCCCAGGCCCTTGGAATAAAAATTATCAAACACCAGGAAGGCGCTGACCCCGCAGCAATAATATACGATGCTATTCAGTTCGCAAAAGCAAAGCATAAGGACATTGTGCTTGCAGATACAGCCGGAAGAATGCATATAAATATTAATCTTATGGACCAGTTAAAAAAGATATGCAGGGTGAATAATCCTGACCTTATTATTTTCGTGGATGAGGCAATCGCCGGTAATGATGCAGTTGAGCGGGCAAAGCTATTCAACAGTGCTGTGCCTTTTAGCGGCAGCATACTGACAAAAGCAGACGCTGATTCAAAAGGCGGCGCAGCTATATCAATATCGTACACTACTGGAAAGCCAATACTTTTCCTTGGAGTGGGGCAGACCTATAAGGATCTTATCAAATTCGAGCCGCAATGGTTGATCGCACGGTTATTTGAATAAAAACCAGAAGATATTTCCGAAAAGGTTATTGCTTAAAGATCATATAGGAGTCCAGAAGGCATGGGATAATATATGAATAGAATATTAAAACTAATAGCGATAGTGCTTGTACTGACAATGCTTACTTTACCCGTTCTGGGCGAGATGGGTAATGGTATGATGGGGAAAGACAAAATAAGCGATGACATGATGCGGGGGAAAGCAAAAGAAATGCGTGAAAGCGGCAGCGATTTGCGTGAAAAAGAAGGCATGATGGGAATGGGATTTATGCACCGGGAAGGGAATAACTTCGGCCGCTATGTAACATTTTCCGTAAATAATACAACAGGGGATGTGATAAATTACGGCATCCTGGGCCTTACTGTCTTTGATTCGATAAAAGTTTCCAGATTTGATCTTAAGGACATAAAATCAATGGGAGCTGTGACAAGAATCACTAATAAAGACGGTTCGATCGTTATTCAGTTGCATGATAATCCGGCCGCTGTCATCAATATTATGTCAAAGGCGAAAGCTGAAGTTGTCTTTGATCTTTCAGAGGGGATCAATGCCACAAAAGAAGAAAATATTGTAAAGATCGAGTCGGGTAACTTCACAGCATATATCGCATCAGGAAATGCAACATCAGTAAATATTGCAGGGGGCAAGATTACCATAGATACCGATAAGGGATTAACGATATTTCGGGCTACGCCTGTTAATATGCCCCTGGAAGAAATGGATCGGGGATTTATGGGGGAAATCATGAAGAACAGGGCAGGAGCCGAGGTTTCCGTGGGAGATTTTGACAAATCCTCGATCGTCAACTATTCAGAGGATACGGATGTCCTGATCAGATCCATGGAAAAGAACCGCATGAGAATGATGATAAATTCTTCTGGCCATTCCGGTAAATTCTTCATGATGAATATTGATAACAGCTCGCTGGTGTGGAATGAAAGGCAAAAGCTGCGCTTATATCTTGATAATAAACCGATGAGGCAGGTCATGAGCGAGCAGGAGTTGTATGGTACGAATGAATCGTCTTTCTGGCTTACGATGATGGGAAAAAACCGCATGCAAGCAATGATGTATATTTCAAATTTCTCAGAGCGGCAGGTAGATTTGGTTATCGAGGATGAGGTTACACCGACTGCGACTCCCGAAGTGACAATAATAACAGCGACAACAACGCCAAAAACACCAGGTTTTGACGTAGCACTGGGAATTCTGTGTACTATCGCAGTATACAGGTTAAGAAAAAGAATATAAGAGTTTTGTGGCAGCCATTTTAGAGAAATTGCTCTCATAAATGGCTTGCCAGACTGGAATGGAATGATAAAATGAAAGTTGTAGCGATCAATGGAAGTGCTCGAAAACAAGGAAACACTGCAATTCTCATAACGCATGTGTTCAATGAATTGGAAAAAGCTGGAATAGAAACAGAATTAATAGAGCTTGCCGGAGAAAAAATACAGGGATGCACAGCCTGTTATAAATGTTTTGATAAAAAAGACAGGCATTGCACTATTAAGAACGATATCGTAAATGAATGTATCGATAAGATGGTAGAAGCTAACGGGATAATATTAGGTTCACCAATTTATTTTGCGGATATAACTGCAAAAATGAAAGCCCTGATAGAACGGTCGGGAATGACGGCATTAGCAAATGGTTCGATGTTCAAGCGCAAGGTCGGTGCCGCCGTGATAGCTGTACGAAGAGGTGGTGCGATCCATGGATTTGACTCGATCAATCATTTCTTCCATATCAACCAGATGATCGTTCCGGGTTCAAGTTATTGGAACATGGGTCTTGGAAGACAGGTCGGCGATGTTGAAACTGATGAAGAAGGGGTCCGGACCATGAAGAATCTGGGGGAAAATATGGCGTGGTTGATGAAGAAGATAATTGTAGATGAATAAAATCATGGAGGTATCATTAATATGCATGGGGAACGCATTACAAAAAGTAAAACCGACAAGGTTATTGATGGTGTATGCGGCGGCCTTGCCGAGTATTTCGGGATCGACCCGGTCCTTGTCAGGCTGGTCTTTGTCGTGCTTGTATTTTTAGATGGATTAGGTTTACTGCTATACATAATTCTTGTCATAATAATGCCAGGAGCGCAACAGACAGGACAATCGCCAAAAGAAACGATCCAGGAGAATGTTAAGGAAATTAGTGACCGGGTAAAAGAAGCAGGCGAAGGATTGGGGCATGCTTTTTCAAATAAAACTGTCCAAAGACATTCAAAGCGTGCAGGATGGTTCGGTTTTCTCCTGATATTGCTGGGCATATTTTTTCTTCTTAATAACCTTCATTTGATACCGTGGGTCGATAGAGACCTTCTCTGGCCAATTATTATTATTCTTGTTGGAGCGTGGTTGCTGATAAGGCGCTGGAGTTGATAATATGAAACCTGGATATGTGGGGCCGCTTCTTCTTCTGGCTGTCGGCTTTATCCTGCTATTCAATAATTTGGGATCACTTTCCTGGGAGATATGGGGCTGCTTATGGCGCTACTGGCCTGTAATACTCATATTATCCGGCATACAAATACTTGCCAGGCATTCCGAATCAGGAATTATTTATGTATTGGCGGTAATTCTTAGTATTTTGTTGATCATAGGAACCATTTTTTTAGCCTGGAATGGATATCCAGCACCAGATATAATTGAAAAGAATCCGGGGGTGGTCTATATTTAATAATAATAGCCATCCTGATAGCAATAATTTTGATTTTGCTGATCTTGATAATGCAAACTTCAGTAATTCCAATTTAAATGGTGTCAATATGAATTTTGCAAGCATGGAAAATGCTAATTTTAGTAATTCAAGTCTAAATGGGGCAAATCTTAATTTTGCAGATCTGAAATATGCACATCTTGCCAATGCAGTTCTTGATGGCGCTAATATAAATTTTGCAAATCTTGATGGGGCAAACATGACAGGCGCCCGGATGGAGGGTGCCAATATTGTATTTGCCAGAACATCAAAATCCACGATATGTCCTGATTCGAGAAATGGACCGTGCTGGTGAGCTACCTCATGCTAAAGCCGTGGGGCTTTCTCTACCCCTTGACCCCACACCGTAAATTGGTTTTTTTTTAATTAATCTAAGGGAATAATTTAAAGATTTTGCTTACAACACGTTCTCCATAACCTTCAGCGCCCGCCGCAAATTCTCCTCCGAGGTCGCATATGAAATCCTGATATGCCCCTTCCCATTCTCTCCGAAAGCCGAACCTGGGACAACAATAACGCCTTTTTTCAGCAATTTTGGCGGCGCTTCTTCATCCTCAACTTCAGGGAATGCATAGAACGCACCTTGCGGCTGTACACATTTAATACCCATCGCGCCCAGGCCTTCCATAGTAATATCTCTCCTCTTCCTGAAGCTTTCCCGCATTACCGTTACGCAATCCTGCGGCCCTTCAATAGCTGCCTGCGCCGCTTTTTGGGCGATCGAATTTGCGCATGCCTGAATATACTGGTGGATTTTAAGCATCTGCTCAACATATTCCTTACGGGCTGCTGCATAGCCGATGCGCCAGCCGGTCATGGCATATGTTTTTGAAACAGCGTTGATTGTTATTACATTATCCGTGAACTGTGCGGGGCTTACGTGCTCGCCTTCATAAATGAAATGCTCATACACTTCATCTGAAATTATTGTAATATCATTATCATCCGCAATCTCTGCCAGGGCCTTGATCTGCGTTCTTGTCTGTACCGTGCCTGTTGGATTTGAGGGTGAATTTACAATAAGCGCGCAGGTCCTTGATGTAATTAATTCATTTACTCCTTCCGGTGTCATGGTCAATTTTTCATCAAGTGGAACACCAACGACTTTTCCTCCTGCGATTTTTGCAAGGGCAAAATATGATAAAAATCCCGGATCCGGAATCAAAACTTCATCTCCTTTATCCACCAATGCCTGTAAAGCAAGATGCAGCGCCTCAGATGCCCCTGAAGTAACTATGATTTCATCAGAGGATACTGTAAAATGATTCTCGGATTCGAACTTACGGGAGAGGGCTGACCGCAATTCGGGAAAGCCAAGATTCATTGTGTATCCGGTCAGTCCTTTGTTAATGGCTTCGATAGCGGCGTCTTTGATGTGCTGCGGTGTATCAAAATCCGGCTGGCCAAGCCCCAGGTTGATAGAATTCAGGCCGGCGCCTTCAAACATCTTACGGATGCCAGAGATGTCAATGCTCTTTATGCGTTCTGTGAACATGATTTCACTCAAAAACCGTATGTCTTTTTTTCAACTCTGCTTCACTTGCACCCGTCCTGACCATAAGCTCTGAGATCACAGCATCAAGGAAAACAAGCGCAGATATCTCAAAGATCGTGCCCAGAGGCGCAAGCTGGGGATAACCTATCATCCTTCGTTCATGATAATCCTCATAGACAACATCATCCTTTGGTCTTCCCGGAACAATGATAACAATATCTGAAATGCCACCCATGGTAGAATCCTTGTTTGATGTGATAACTGCAAGTTTTGAGCCTATTTTTTTAGCAATTCCTCCCAGGTTTGCGATAGAAGGGGTCTCGCCTGAACCTGATACGGCAATTACCAGATCGTCCGGCTGCACTGCCGGAGTTGTTGTTTCACCCACGAAGTAAACATTAAATCCAAGATGCATAAGCCTCATCGCAAAAGCTCTTGCTGCAAGCCCGGATCTTCCCGCTCCCATCAGGAATATTCTTTTAGAATCCATTATGCCGTTTACAAGTGATGTCACAGAGCCCGTATCAAGTTTTGATGCAACCTTTTTTATATGCTCGGCAATAAGGTTCATCGATATAATTGTTGCTTCACATTCTTTCTTTTCCGAATTCATATTAACACTGTTTCCTCTTTATTTTGGTCTTTGTTTTTATATTCGATCCTTTTTATCTTCCATCCATCAAGGTTTTTCAATTTATTGTAGATAAAGATGATCTTCTCAGGACTTCCATCCCAGTGAAGGGTTTTCCTTATGTCCTTTTCACGGAGTTGCTCAACAACCGACCTGACGAAATGGGCTAAAGCTATCTTTTTGGAAAAAGGTATGTTATAAAAAATCCTATAACCTCCTTTAGTTTTTGCGTATGATGTCAAAATATATCCCATATTCTCATATTTACTAATGTTCTTAAAATCGCATATTATTTCCTGTTCAATAGTTACTGATGAATCAATACTGGATATTCCAAATATAACATCGCGTATTAAGGATTCACCAGCTTGCCTGCCAAACCATAATATGATCTTGCCTGTTGTAAGGGAAATAGTAATATCATCACGTCCGAGTTCAACTATATTCAGTTCCTGCCCGTCTTTAAGAATTGATCTATTCAGAATCTCCTTTTTCGACCTCATTTATTTACCTTACAAAAATATTATTTATAATATAAATATTTAGTAATATTTACCAATTATAAATATTTACCGATTAAATCATTCAATTTGCGTTTCGTTTCAACTGGTATCTTATCAGAGGCAGTGACGATCGCCCCTGCTAATGCATTTGAGCATACGCAACTTCTCTCAAGAGAGATCTTTGGAATAGCTTCTTTAATAATTCTTCTGACTGCTTCCTCATTCTTAATTGCGTTGGAAATTACCGTTTCAATATTGACATCAGTTTCATGCCATACATCATAATCAGTAACTGTTGCTATCATGCAGTAACAGATCTCTGCTTCCCGTGCAAGTTTTGCTTCAGGAAGTGCAGTCATCCCGATAATGTCAAATCCCAGGCTTTGATAAACTCTTGATTCAGCGCGTGTTGAAAATTGCGGACCTTCCATGCAGACATATGTTCCTTTTTCATGTATTGAGTACCCAAGATCTCTTGTGACGCCGGCAATCATAGAAGACATCTGTGGACAGAAAGGATCAGCAAAACCGATATGCGCAACTATCCCGTCTTCAAAAAAAGTACTGTCTCTCAAACGTGTCCTGTCAAATATCTGGTCGGGTATAACGATATCAAGCGGCTTATGTTCAAGCTTCAGGCTTCCCACTGCTGATGCTGAGATTATCCTCTTTACACGAAGTTTCTTAAGGGCGAGGATATTTGCCCTGTAATTCAATTTACCGGGTGAGATCCTGTGCCCTTTTCCGTGTCTCGGTAGAAATGCCACATTAATTTCACCAAAAGACCCAATTGTAATAGCATCAGATGGTTTCCCGAAAGGTGTATCGATTTCAACTTCCCGTACATTATCCAGCATTGCCGTATCATATACGCCGGTTCCTCCGATTACTGCAATATCTGCTTGCATTTATTTTACGCTCCTTCATAAGTCCATGATTTTTTTCCTGGAATGTTTTTCGTCTTTATTACTCCCCTTCTTACCATTTCATCAAGTATCTCTTCCATTCTGTTGGGCTGTGCAATCTCAAAGCTTATGGGATCCATATTGTGATATTTCAAGAATCCTGCCCTGATTTTTTCAACATCCCATTCGCTTTGCTTTTCCTTGGCCATAAGCCGGGAGATGATATCTATCATGTCTTCGATAAAATTCCATGGATATACGATCCAGCCCCATTCCTGTACAACTTCACCGCAATAATCTGGTTTTATCTCCGATGTGTACAGGTACTGGAGTACCGCAGTCCTGACCTCTTTTGGATTCTGTTTGCTAACATATTCTTTTGAGTGCGCAATACTTTTACCGGTGTCGGTAATATCATCGACTATAAGAACTCTTTTTCCGGCTACTGCATTATCTGCAAGCGGATACTTAATACTGGGACCGCCTCCTGCATTTGCAGTACCTACATAATGCTCGATTTTAAGACTTGTAAGGTCATTGAGCCCCAGAAAATCGCAAAGAACTCTTCCCGCGAACCATCCGCCGCGCGCCAGCGCTATTATTGTATCGGGTTTATACCCTGATCTTTTCACATCATTTGCAACACGCCTGCACAGGTCGTAAATATAGTCCCAGTTCGTTATTACACATTTGAATTTATCCGGAAGTACCATTGGATCACCATTTTTACGGAAAGGTTATACAGAGCTATATATTTTTTGGAAGATCAATGGCAAGTTATTTGCTTTCCACCAGCGAATTGTTAGAAGAAATGCTAGATGTATCCCGAAGTAAAATAACAAAGAATATTGATGCAGGATTTAGTGAGGCATTTGGTTTTGGGGCATTAGCTCCTGTCCAGTGTGTGATAGTATTTTTGAAGGTGTCCCTGATAATTCTATTTTTTCTACTTTGAATTTCGTCATTAATTTTTCTAAAAATTCAGAGACTATTTCATCTTTTTTATCAATTTCTCTTATCCAGATTCTTAGACTGAGCGTTATTTTAGAATCAGAAATATCAGAAATTAAGACCCCCGGCTCGAACATCCTCATATCCATTTTATCTTTAAATAATATTTTAAAATTAGATAATTCAAATAATTTAGAAATAATATCTTTTTCCCTTCTTGATACATTAGGAAGTATTTTTGGATGGCCCTGTGCAACTTCTTTAACGATATTTTTGACTTTTTCAAAATCGCAAGAATAAGATATTGATAATGGCACCGGAATTTCTACAAAACCTGATTTTGTATAATTAATGATAATAGTAGAGACCAGGACCGAGTTTGGCACAAAAAACAATTTTCCATTTCTATTTCTTAAAACCGTACGTGTTAGCTTAATTTCCTTTATATTGCTTATTCCTGTATCGCTAATTTCAACCCAGTCATCAAGCTCGATAGGTCTTAGTATTGAAATCAATACTCCTGCTATGAAATTTTGGATTATTTGCTGGGCGCCAAAAGCAAGTGCAATAGTAAATATGCCCAATGAAGCAATTAATGCGCTTAAATCCATTTTAAGTACATAAAGCACGCCATAATAGAATCCAAGTGTATAAAAGGCATATTCTATGATTCTGGCTATTAATTTTGAATTACCCAATGAAAGTTTGTCATCTAATAATCTCCTCATTAAAGCGTATGATATGTTAGCTATAATCACGGTTAGAAGGAAAATAAATAAGAATATCAAAAAATTCTCTAAGGTTACATTGCCTATAAAAATATTGGCTCCAACCATCGGGTTATAATCTATTTTCTTTCTTTAAAAATGCTTCTGAACCACTCTGTGCAGTTCGTAGTGTCGCCGCACAGCCTCCCAATTCACTAAGGCCCGCTGTCCATCAGGGGATGCGGCTGGAAGCTGGATCAGAGGCGGCGCCGGGTGAATAGGCACCCTCTCTTTTTGTATTATAAATTATATTATTTATGATTTTTGTCGAAAATAACATAAAAACTTAAGAACTTATAAATATAGATTATTCTATTATGAATGGAAATCGTGAATCTAATTTCTTTATGGCCCCGGCCATCGGTTTGATCGTAGGCAATTTGGCAGGAGGAAAAGATAAAGAAAAGGGGGGTAGTGGGCTTATTTCCCCGTTCGGTATTGATTTGGCATTAATGCTGGGGTGGACGTTTGGCATCTTTAAAACGTTCGGATTTACTTTAACTCCAGGAATAGCAATCGGTAGAATGGGTTTTATCGTAATATCTCTCGGAATTCACTTTAAACAACGTATTGGGTTCGGAATTATTATACCGATATTCCCTATTTGGGGTTAGTGAAAAATTGCATGAATAGAGAGAGCGGCATGCGGTAAAAGTCGCACCTAAAGATGAAGATGAAAACTAGTGTTACCCAACAGAGTATCATAATATAGTTTTGTCCTGAGATTCGATTTCACTCTCAGAGTCAATTCAATAATATCAAATGGTTTAGTTATAAAATCATCTGCTCCTGCTTCAATTGCTTTATTCCTATCCTCGGTTTCATGCAAAGCTGTAACCATAACGATAGGTATATGATTGGTTTTATGATCATCTTTAAGTTTCTTGCATACTTCATATCCATTCATTCCTGGCATCATGATGTCAAGCAATATGATATCAGGAGGATTTGCCTCCACAATGTTTATTGCTTCATTCCCATCGTGAGCTTTCAAAATATCATACCCTTTCGATAGATAACCCTCTAAAAGTTCAATATTAATAGGGTCATCATCAACAATAAGGACTTTAGGTCTCATAATATCTTTATTCCGTCTGTTTTTTTAAAGTCAATTTTAATATTTGGAGGTTCAATCATAAACTTTTAGAGTTTAGTAAAATATTACCAAATATATTATATTTCACATCAATATAAACAAGGGTGTGAAGAATGGAAGAATCAGAGAGTTATGTATTATCATGGATATGTCGAACAGGATTGGGAGCGTGATGGAAATCCAGGGGAAATTCCTGTTGAAGCGATAGTGCATTCCACTCTTGATTTTGAAGGAAAGGAGAGCGAAATGGTTGATCATCCCAGACGCTGGAATATAGGTTTCATCCTCCATGCTGATCGTTGTAAGTGTACTTCTTTTCCCTTTCACACCAACCGGGAAAGTATTTGGATTCAGTGAGCTGCCGATTTCGTTTATTCAATAAAAAAAGAGAACCCGGCAGGTAATTCACTTTGTCAGTTCTTTTAACCGCTTTATACTTGCCATCATTGCCTGTGATTCTTTTTTCTTCTGGGATTCAAGATGTTCAATGATGGATTCAATATCTATTTTTAGTTGATATATCTTATATGGTCTGCCTTTTCCAGGTTTTTTCTCCTCCCTTTCTGCTATCCAATCCAGTTCCTCAAGTTCTCGCATAGCTATGCTGACCTCGGGCTGCCTTAGATCAGAGCCCATTTCAAGATCCCTGGAAGTTACATCCTTAACGTTTTTCAAATAAGTGAGTACCTTTGCAACATTTCTTTTTAATCCCAGCTCAATAAGTGTATCGGCAAATTCTTCATCTGCTTTGTCAAGAACATTAACTGAAAGACTTTTCATAACATTTCACCGTATCTTTAAATGTAGTCATTAAATATAAATCTTCCGTTTTAATATATTGTATATAAGAAAAGTATTTATAATTAAAAGCTTCAAAAAAAAAACAGACTCACTATGCGTAGACTCATCATGATAAGTATAAAATCATCATAATTATATGTATGATATATAAGTGTAAGCGAAAAAAGTCAGTTTAATATTATACTAGAATTTTTTATAAAAATATATTATATGTATACAAAAGTCCTTACGCAACCTTGACATGCTCGTAAAGAGTATTCCTCTGTTGTGGCAACCTGTTCATTTGTCTTATCAATCCCTCAAACTCAAAAGGTGCCATATACTCACCATTTGTAGACCCGGCGCTCTTTGATATCTGTTCTTCCATCAATGTTCCGCCAAGGTCGTTAGCTCCGCATGTCAGGGCTGACTGTGCAAGTTCCCTGCCAAGTTTCACCCAGCTTGCCTGGATATTCCTGACATATGGATAAAGAATTACTCTGGCAAGAGCATGTAATTTTAAATCTTCAATTCCGCGAGAAACGCTTTTTCCCATCCCAAGAATGTTATTTGAAGGCATGAAAGGAAGCGGCACGAATTCAGTGAAACCGCCTGTTTTTTTCTGGATTTCCCTTATTAACACTATGTGTTCGACCCGTTCCTGCAATGTTTCAATATGCCCGTACATTATTGTTGCAGTGGTGGGGATCCCTGAATTATGGGCGGTTTTTATGACCTCTATCCATTCATTCGCTGTAAGTTTATCCGGGCAGATCTCTTCTCTTACCCGGTCAACGAGTATTTCAGCGGCTGTGCCTGGCATCGAGCCAAGACCTGATCTTTTCAAATGTGAGAGTGTTTCCTTATAACCCATATTGCTGTTTTGCGAAGCATGATAAACTTCCATTGGAGAAAAAGCATGGATATGCATATCCGGGAATTCATTCTTAATATTCTCAAGTATATTGCAGTAATCAAAGACATCCCAATCAGGAAGAAGCCCTCCCTGGATACATACCTCGGTAGCATTTATTTTTGCAGCTGCTCTTGTCTTTTCAAGAATTTCAGGTATCGACATGATATATCCCTCCTCTTTCTTGAATGCACAGAATTTGCATGTACCGATGCACATATTTGTAAAATTTATGTTCCTGTTAATGACATAGGTAACTCTATCTCCTGCGGCTTTTTTTCGAAGCCTGTCAGCAAAGGAAAATAGAATAAGAGGGTTATTTAAAAGCATAAATGCATCATCAATTGTACAGTTTCCTGCCTCGATGCGTTCTGCGCTATCGTCACGAATATTTCGTAATTCCTGTTTGGTTTGCATTTTTTGAATATTAACCACCAGAATTTTGCAGTTTTAATGAGATACCTGTTTATAAGTTTTCCGAAATCCTTCTGCATCTGAAAGACGATTCAATATATCCCTGGTATGGGCGCTATACCATCCTTTCTTTATATATTTGGGATATATGGGCAGTCGCTCGTGCAGGGGAAAGTCCACCATTTTCCGTAATTCAAGATAATTTGGCCATGGGGATTCGGGATTAATATGATCGATTGTTTCCGGAGATATACCCCCAAGATCGCTTGCGCCGCATTTCACCAGTTCCCGCGGGGGAATAAGATTGGGTGGCACCTGTATGGTTATATCCGAAGGCAAGAGCTCCCTTGCCATCTTTACAGTTCGTATCATTTCATCTAATCCCGGAACATCACATGATGCCATTTTGGTTCCTGGTTTAGGGATGAAATTCTGGATAATAACTTCCTGGATATGTCCGAATTCTTCATGTAATTCTCTTATTTTGTGGATTGAACGCACTCTTTCTTCCCATGTTTCACCTATTCCCACGAGAATCCCGGTCGTGAACGGTATTTTGAGTTCTCCTGCATATTCAATGGTCTTTATACGAGATCCGGGATTCTTTCCGGCGCAATCCTCATGTGCTTTGATATCGGCAAGAGTCTCAAGCATCAGTCCCATGCTGGCATTATATGGTCTTAATTTTTCAAGTTCTGGCTTTTCAAGTATGCCGGCGTTGGTATGAGGTAAAAGACCAAATCTGATCGAAAGCTTGCACAGGTCAAGTACATAATCGATAATATTCTCATAACCATATCCGCAAAGCCATTCCCTGAAACCTGGAACTTCCTCCGGACGTTCCCCAAAAGTGAAAAGAGCCTCGGAGCACCCGGCGCGCGCGCCTTTTGAAAGTATATCCATAGCTTCACCGGGTGAGAGAAGTTTTGCTTCGGGGTGCCCCATATCGCGCCTGAATCCGCAATATCCGCATTTGTTCCTGCAGACATTAGTGAGAGGGATGAATACATTTCGCGAGAATGTGACAAAGGACATGGACAATAATTGAAAGGGATTATACATAATTATGCCGAATAAGGCAAAGATGCAAAATATTCCTGGATAATACCGGATGGGTTACAGATTCCTGAAGGAATATTTGCGACTGCCGCAACCTATTATTTCAGCGGCTTCCAGATGTATCGATGGATCTACTCCCCATACGTGGTATATCGACTTGCCGTTTATTTTCATTCGTTCATTTATCAGGTCAATTGTAGCAGCATCAATAGCTACCGGATCTGTTCCTGCAAGTATTCCAATATCTTCCACAAAACGCTCACCTGAAAAATTGAAGCAATCACATCCCGGTGTAAGATCATAAACCCAGTTGATATAACCGATACGCCCTTTGAGCGCCTTGATGGGGCCAAGCGCTGCTTGCCCTAATCTTTTTTGCATTTTAAGAGATGCATCCTGGGGAGGGATGATCGCCTCGTTCTGGCAAGCATCTGCGCAGGATAACTCTCCGCAGCATTTTGAATGGTCTATCCGGGGCGGATCTATTGCTCCCCATGGGCAAACCTCTACGCAATCACCGCACTGGATGCATTTTTCAGGATCAATGGAAGGTTTCCCCACCTCATGGACTTTGATTTTTCCAGCCCTGTCAAGACAGCCCATGCCAAGATGTTTGACGGCGCCGCCAAACCCGGAGGCAGGATGTCCTTTTCCATGAGAGATGACTATCATAGAATCAGCTTGTGCGATACCGGAGGCGACCGTAATACTGTCAAGAACATCCCCATTGATCTTTATCTCTCTTCCATCTCCACCCCTTAATCCATCCGCCACGATAAAGGGAGCATTCATACTTGCATGGGTAAAGCCGTTCATAGCAGCCCCCTGAATGAGTTCTGCCGCATTAAGCTTCATTCCTCTGTATAATGTCGTTGTATCAGTTACAAAGGGTATGCCGCCTTCTTTTATTACAAAGTCCACCACCGTTCTTACAACAACAGGCCTCACATGAGTTGTATTGCCATATTCACCCGGATGTATTTTTATCGCTACAAAATGCCAAAAAGTAGACAATATTTTAAATATTAGTATGTACATATGTAATACTATGACTGAATCAAAATTAAACCTATTTCTTAATGCATTATCTGATAAGCAACGAAGTGAGAATACAATTATTAGTGCAAAAGGTGCCTTAATAAAGACACAGGAATTTATAAAGAAGCCTTTAGAAGATGCTACTTATGAAGAATTGATGGGTTACATCAAATATGTAAGAGAGAATGGTTCACCAACAACCGATGAACGTACCAACAAAAGAAAAGATAGAGGATTGGGTAAAAACAGCATTCATACTATAGAGTCAAAATATATCCAATTTTATTTTTGGCTCTTTAATCAAACAGATGAGTCAAAATATAATAAATTAGTTAGACAGCTTAAGGATATAAGAGTCAATAAACCAAAAAATAGCGTCACGTCTCAGGATGTCATATCAATAGAAGAGATAAAGAGATTGTTGAATATTGCCACATTGGAAAGAGATAGGTGCATTTTAGCTTCATTTTGGGAATCTGGTATGAGATTAGGTGAATTTCTCTCATTAGATAATAAAATGGTTAACATGGATGAAGCAAAACAGGAAGTTACTTTTTTCATACCAAATACAGATGATAAAGATGATAAAGATGATGATGCAAGGTCAAAAACAGGTGCAAGAACTGTTGTATGTGTAGATATTTACAGTTTTGTACAGGATTGGTTCAGGTGTCATCCAGATCCATCACCAAATAAAAAATTCATGCCATTTTCAAAAAATTGTATTAGAAAAGTAATAAAAAAATGGTATATCAAAGCTGGAATCAAAAAACCATATAATGTGCATATGTTGAGACACTCAGCAATAACATATTGGGTTGAACTTGGACTGAATCCAATCGAAATAAGTTATCGCGCGTGGGGCATACCAAATAGTAATATGTTGGCTACATATATTCATGAATCAGAGAAAAGAAAGGCCAATGCTTATAAAAAATCAAAAGGAAAAGAAACAGATGAAAATAAATCAAATAATCTTAGAATTGATATATCCATTGCTTGTATCAGATGCGGTCATTTAATGATTTCTGGTTCTGGTAGTGTCTGTAAGAGTTGTCAGGATGTTGAAAATATTAATAGAGAAAATGACGAACTTAAAAATACAATGGATAAATATGCTATCCAGAACGAAATGCTACAAAACGAGATGAAATCTATGCAGAAATTCATGGCAGAATTGATTGTAGCGATGCCATCTGATGTTGTGAAAAAATTACAAAAGATAGAGATACAAACAGATATACATCCCCAGAAGCCCTATGTAATAGCTGATAAAAACGAGCAGGGACGTTTGAATCGTGAATATATTCAAATAAGGAAAGAAGAATACAAAAAGAAGCAAGGTGTAAAATGACCACAATATGTGAATACTGTGGAAAACCATTTACCAGCTACAATCTTGCTATTGTCCATCTTCGTTTTTGCTCTGTTAAAAGAATAAAAGATGATGAAATAGCAGATTTGATGAAATATCCAAGAAGTGAACGATCTGTCGAAATAGATTAATTATTCCGACACTTTCAATCAATTTTAACCAATTCCGAAGCCATAAGGATTGCGTAGGAACCACGATCTTATTCAACCTATAGATTAATGCCTACAAAAAATCCTGTCCTTATTTTCTACAATAATAAGAACAATTGACGGTGACTCTTTGACATCCAGCTTTACAATTTTTTGGCAAAGTCACTACAAATTTCTGCTTTTGATTTTGTTTCATGAATAAATGTTCCTGATCCTATTTTTCGTATCCTTACTATTATTTTCTATTGAAATATAAATGTAAAGTACCCATAGAATCCAGAATAAACCCCAAATTCCATAATGCAGTCCATAAGCTGATGATTCTGTCCAACCTCTTGTCATCAACATCTGAACGCTATTAAAGGCATCAGAACCCTGTATAGATGGATTAAGGGATGATAAGTTAAGGAATGTCATAACAATTCCAGCAACTAATATTAATCTGTTAGGATTGATTAAAGTGAGTATAATTACACCAAAGAATATAAATATTGACGGGAACATGTAAAATAGCCAATATGATAATGTCGTTGCTTTAGATGCTTCCGAGAAACTGATAATGGCATCTGTCGAACCAGTCATCAACCCCGTCTCGTAATCGCCTATCTGCCAACCATTTAATTTGGCGATAAAACCATGTAGAAGAGGATCATGTACAAAAGTACCAAGTGTAAGCGCAATGAAAGTGATTAATATAACCATGTAAATAAAATTATTGGACTCTGTTCTATTTTGTCTTTTTATTTTCATATTGTCCTCACCAGAACTCTATTATAATTACTGAATCCCACAAGATAAATACTTATCACATTACCATTTTTGTTTAAGCGAAGCATTGCATTGCCAGATTTTATATAGGTATTAGATTGTGTAAATTCGACTATGTAATTTGAGGTAGCCGTTCTGACATTAACTGTATTTTGTGATGCTGGAATTACATTTATAACATTGCCATCTATAGAAATCTGTCCTACCTTATCGATACCAAACGACCCTATTTTCTGTTCGAAAATTACACTCTGATATAATCCAGCCGTAATTGTTCTGATTCCTGGCATAAAAAATGATTCGCCAAGCTGTACCTGCCGACCTGTAATTTTAATATAATCTCGTCCTTCACCAACTGGAATTATATCATTCTGACCATACTGTACCTGATGACCTTTGATATTCACACTATTATTATTTACAAATTTTAAATCAGAATTTATAATAGTTCCATTATTGATATAAAGATGCTGTGGGTAAGCCGTAAGAACAACACTCGTACTTAACATAGTCAAAGCTAGCAATGTAGTAAGAACAAGTGCTTTCATGAATCCAGACTCTTCTGTTCTTCCTCTTCGTTGTCTCATGTTCTGGCTCCAGTTCTTGATCCTTTCTTACTACTACTGTAATAAGCTATGAATAGTATCATTATGATTATTGCTACAATGTAAAATGTTAAGCTGTCTACCTTATTTGATAAAAGTAAAACGCCAGTGTTGTATACACCATGTACTATTATTGTTGACATTATATTTCCAGTGTACCATAAAAGTCCAATTGTAATGGTTGCTATCATAATAAGCACCAAATACATCGAATTTGGTACACCCTGTGCGATAAATGTAGGTATATGTGTCGCTACCCACAGTAAAGTTGCAAAAATCCACGCAAATCCTAAATTCTTAAAAATACTATTTGCCGCATAAGGTGCCAAGATTCGATATCCAGCTTCTTCAGAAGGTGCAACTACAAGCCATTGTGAAATTATATTAACAGACATCGCTATCGATGGAGTTATTACACTTGCAGATAATATTGTGGCACTTGATGAAAAATCAGGAACAATAGCTGCACTTTGTTGAGTAAATGAAGTAATTAGTCCAGCCAAGAAAACGGCTACAATACCACCTAAAATTCCTATAGGAATAACTGTGTCCATATGTTTGTTTGACCATCCTATAGCTGCAAGGTCTTCGTCTGAACTACCTTTTCCACCTACTGATGCGGCAAGTGCAAAAACCATAATAATCGGAATGCCAAAAACGATATACAGAGGATCTTTAAACATTAATGTCAAAATTACGATAAACAAGCTACTGAGTATCAAGTATCCAGTTGTTGACGTTGATGATTGTTGCATTAGTGGTTTCATATTAGGTCAGCTCATACTGGATTATACAATCCATGAGTATATATACGTTGTCAATTGCGATAGGTGTAGGCTTAATTTTTGATTAAAAAAAGTTAATTTTATCCTGTTATTTTATTGATCTTCATTTCTTTCAGTTATATTTGACTTTGATTTAAGTTTAAATGTAATATCTGCTAAATACATAGCGGCTAATGGAACTGAGACACCTACAATAAACAAAAGTGTCAGAAAAACAACAAATATAGCCACTGCAACAAAATTATTGATAAGCGTAACAAGGTCTACGCTACTCATTATTGCTGCTGACACTACCGATCCTACAAGACCTACAAATACTGCGCTTACTGTTAAGCTTGATCTGTTCATTTTTCCACATTTAAGATATCCATAAATAAGACCCGTACAGATTATTAAATATATTAAGTATTCTTCATACAATTTAATCACCTTTTTATTTATTTTGAAGCCAGGTTTTTAACAACTCAGTTATTTCTTTTCCCATCGATAATTTCAATTCAGCACATTTTCCTTTAAATTTAAGAAAAATATTTTCATCGAGATTTCGAAACGTTTTAATGACTGAGCTTCCTGATTTCATGTTTACAACTATGACACATTACTATAAAAAGATTTTCATTTAAAGCCTAATAAATTTTAAGAATTTCTTAGCTTTCTTTGGACATGTTCAACATATCCTTTTTTTGGCCATCTTCTATTCTTTAATATTATTATTAGAATAGATACTACAATAAAAATAATTACATATGTTGAAAATGACATGAATTTTTCTGTCATAGAACGAGGAGGTGCTATCGTAAAGTAAGCGGTTGATTCACTTTTCTGCATGCCATATTCTACAATCGCTTTTAGAACATAATTACCATCTTTAAGATCGAGTTTTCTTGTTATTACATATGTTTTGTTAGGTTCAATCATTTTGGATTCTGTTTCAACAAATGCTACAGCACCATTCGGATCTTCTCTGACATTATAATATATTACATATTCTTGCTTAACAGTTCCTTCATTAAGAATATAAATCTGCATTGTAGTATTATTAACATATGCCCTAACTGCTGGCATATTAGTCTTACCCATGATGTTTTTTATCAGTTCTTCAGGACTCCAAGAACCTCCGCCTCCACCACCTCCGCCTGAAGTTGAAGTTGAAGGTGTCAATGTCAATGTAAAGTTCTGTGAAACATCAGATCCATTCACAGTTACATTGCTGACGTTGTTATCGTATCCAGATTTCGAGATTGTAAATGAATAGGTACCATTAGATACAGATGAAAAGTTGTAGTGACCTGTTGAATTAGTGGTATTGGTTCCACCTGAATAAGAAACGAGTGCTGAAGTTACTGGTAAACCACCTGTCAAAACTTGACCTGAAATGTTGTAGGTTAGTATAGTGATGTTAGATGTTATTGATTTTGTATTCATGCTTATTGGAGTTAAATTAAGGCTTCCAGTACCAGTATTATTATAGGAATAGATACTTATGTTCGACCAGTTATTTTCTCCAACAGTATTATTCATGAATGTTGCTGTAGTTCCATTTGTCCAAGTGCCATTATGACTAACATTATATGAATCTGTAATATTACCAGATCCATTACTCCAAGAATAATTTACCCAGAAATTGCCTGTTGTATTTGTAAGATTTATTGGTGATGGTGGAATGAAATTCTGAGGAACATTTGTGATTGTCACATTAAATGCTTGTGTTGAAGTTGATCCATATCCATCTGTTACATTGATGTACCAATCATAGATTCCAGCATCAGAATATCCAGTGATCCATGATACTATACCAGTACTGTTATTAACAGACCACTGAGTAGCATTATCATCAAAAATTCCAGTGTCAGAATCAGCATCTGTGTAATTCGCATCTATTGAAAGTGTTTGACCTTCATTTATTACATAAGATAAATTTACATCCGATATTATAATAGGATTATTTGATATTTGTGAGTTGTTTATCAAAGCTGAACTTAGAGTATTATCAGTTGAATTATAAGCGTAAATAGTCAAATTCTGCCATGCATGTGCTGATAAAGTAGTGTTCCTGTATGGTAATGTATTGTTTATCCAGATAGTGCCATTGGTTGAATTGTAAGAGTCAGTAACGTTGCCTATACCGGTTGTCCATGTGGTGTTTATATAGAAATTACCCATGGTAACTGTATCGATTATTGGAGTTCCTGGATATTGAAGAATATTATTTACTGTAACTATGAATGTGGATGTAGAGATACTACCATAACCATCTGTTACGTTGATATACCAATTATATACACCAGCATCACTAAAACCAGTAGACCATGATACTATACCGTTAGAATTAACATTCCATTGTGTGGAGTTGTCATCAAAAGTTCCAGTGTCAGAGTCAGCATCTATGTAATTCGCATCTATAGTTAGTGTTTCTCCTTCATTTATTACATAAGATGTATTTATATCAGATATTATAATAGGATTATTGGGAACCTGAGTGTTGTTAGTTAATGCTGATACACTCAGGTTGTCATATGAGTTATTCCACGCATAAACTGTTATATTTGACCAGCCATGTGCGCCTACAGTTGTGTTTTTGTAAGTGATAGATGAACCATTACTCCACGTTCCATTTTGGCTTACATTATAGGAATCAGTGACATTACCAATACCTACAACCCACGATTGATTTACATAAAAGTTCCCTGTTACACTTGAATTCATAGTAGGAACTGGTGGAATGAAATCTATGTTGTAAACTGTTACTGTAATGGTTTCAGTAGTAACTGCACTATAATTATCAGTTGTATTGAATATCCAATGATATACACCTGAGTCAGTGTAATCAGGTGTCCACGAAAAAGAGTTACTTGTTAAGGTACCTTTTGTGTTATTTGATGCATAAGTCAATAGATCGTTATCAAGGTCTGATGAAGTTATAGTGAAGGTAAGTAACTCACCTTCATTAACTGATTTGTCACCTATCGCATTCTGAATTGGTACATTGTTGGGTATTTGAGTATTGTTAGTGAGTGATGTTAAGCTTAGAGTTCCAATATCAGATGAGTTATAAGCATAGACTGTAAGATTCTGCCACGCATGTGCTGATAAAGTAGTGTTCCTATATGGCAATGTGTTATTTATCCACACTGTACCATTAGTTGAATTATAACTATCAGTAACATTGCCTACGCCAGCATTCCATGTGGTATTGATATAGAAATTACCCATTATAGTACTATTGATGACTGGGACAGGTGGAATAAAAGTTGAACTACTTGTTTCATTAAAATAAGTCATATTAAACCCAGTCCAAAGACCAGTTGAATTTCCACTTATAAAATATATTTTTGAATCATTAATAAAAGTATCTGCTACACTATTTAGTCCTATATCTGGTAGTCCTGAAACAATAGCATTGTCCGATTGCCATTCTTCACCAGTCCAATTAAAACCAGTGAACATTCCACTACCATTGCCCGTGATCAAATAACGGACTGAGTTATTTTCAAAAATTGTAGCTTTTGCATAACTACCTATATCTGGTAGTCCCGAAACAATAGCATTGTCCGATTGCCATGTTGAGCCAGTATAATTATAACCCATAAAAAATCCTGAGCTGTTACCAATGATCATATACAATGTTGAATTATCAATAAAACCATATGGTGCTGAGTTAAATCCAGGATCTACTAATCCTGATATAATACCTGCGTCAGATTGCCACGCACTGCCAGTCCAATTATAACCGCGCAAGTCTCCTGTATCATTACCTAGAACAAGATACAAATTTGAGTTGTAATTAAATACTGAAGGAATTGAACTTTTGATTCCTGCGCTAGGTAGTCCTGAGATAATAGCTGTGTCCGATTGCCAAGTTGATCCAGTATAATTAAAACCTAATGGCTGCCCAGTTGTTCTTCCAGAAATCAGATATGTTTTTGAATCGTTTGTAAAAATTGTAGGTGAAGAATATCCACCTACATCTGTTAATCCACTTATAATAGCATCATCCACCACCCACGAATTGAATATAAAAGTAATACTGTCAGTTGATGCAAGAGAAGCATAAGGTGTCGTCTCAAAATTAAATCGAATTTGTCCTCCGATATTGGAATACCAATATGTTGATGGATCGGCATACCACTGATTTGTGCCATTATCGATAAGCACAGTTGGTTTTAAGTTGTCAAAAATAAAGCGAAGTTTTAATACACTATTTGGAATGTTGATATATCTTTGTCCAGTTCCATTTGCTACTGATTTTGCAACTACATCAGCTTTTGTCGTTGAAATATTAAATGAAATTCGATCTGGATAAGTATTAACAGTGTCTATTATAGATCGTGGAAGAACTAATGTATCATCATTTTTTTGAAAAATCAAATGTGACGCATTTGCTGAAACTGAATAAGTGTAATAATCAGGATTTGAAACATCCAATTCCAAGTCTGTTATGATTTTTGAATTGTTCCAATTATTATAATAAACCGTTGGTGTTTGTGTCCATGCAAAAGCTGGTTGCACCATAAAAACTAAGAATACAAACAAAATATTTATTTTACTTATATTATTATTCATGATTTTATTTTCTCTTATTTATTTTTAATTTATGGAGAATAAAAACTGTTACGAACATTATAATAAGCATTATTGCACCAATGATTAGTACAGATTTTTCTACTTTAATCACAAAATCCAGAAAGACATATGTCAATAAAATTGTCAATATCGTAAACACTATTAATTTTGTTTTATTTACTTTATTTTCCATGATTTTTACCTCAAAGGTTTGATTTTCTTAACAGTTTGATTAAAACTTTTAGAAACAATCTCTCGATACTGGAAATTGTCGCCTATAACAGTGACAAAAGATGCCCAAACAGCCATACTCGCAAACATCAGGCCAGGCAAATTACTAGAAAACACATACGAGAGCACCCACACGTTAAAACCGCTCAGCATAAGCAATAATACCGAAATAATCGCAATCACACTATATAATACAGTATCCATCAAAAAATTTCGAGATTTTCCTGAAACTATTGAAAGTATAAAAATAACTAATAAACTCGCGATCGGAGCACCCAGTAATATCCACCAATTGATGGCTTCCGTTAGCGTTATTGCAGATTTCGAACATTCATTGTTGAGGAGAAGACTTTGACTCAAACAATTTCCAATAGCTTCAAGGCTTGCTTCATTTTTGATGTCTGTAGCATTCTGATACAAAAGTGTGAGTGGCGCAAATACTGATGTTGTAGGCACTGGTGTAGGAGTAATTATATATCCACCGCCTCCACTTCCTCCTCCACCACCAACAACAATTGTGGCGGCAGATGCTGTAAATGATAGAGAACTAACATTATTTCTAACATTGCCACTATCATCTGTGATATAAAAATTGATGATTTCGTATAGGCCAGTATCACTTGTGGTAGTGTAGATCTTTGACCAGTTGGTGTTATCTGTAGTGGTCATAGTCCAATTTTGAACAGATGCATCTGGCCGGGTTACTCTTACAGATGCGCTTGCTGTGGTTCCATTACTGACATTTGTAACTACTGAGATTGTGACTGATCCGCCAGCCGTAATTGAAGTTGCACTCACACTATAACTACTCACGTTAGGTGGAGTTACATCGGATGTAAAGATGATTTGAGATTCTGAACTCATAAGATTTGATTGATTAGTGATATTTCCACTATCCATAGCCTGTGCATAGATGTTATGTGATAGTCCATCACTCCAAGGATTAGAGAAGTTGAGGCTGAAGTTGCTGGAAGGTGCTACCCATGATGAATTAACAAGAAAAACCTTATCTGAAGCATTGTAATAATACACTTGAAGTTGAACAAAATAAGATTCCAAATCTGTTACTGGATTAGTAGTGTTGACAAATACTGTTTTGCCATATTTTGCCATTGATTTGTTAATTTCAATTCCAGGTAAATTTGGTGCTGAGTTACTAGAGTTGATTGATACAGTGCTTGAAGTCAGTTCTGAGCTGTTATTGTAGCCATCTGAAACCCATCCTGTAACATATATATAGTCATCTGTAGTGAAATTATTAGTGTAATTGAGATATGTTGAATCATTCCAAGATGTGTTCAATACACCATTTTTGTACCATCTGAAATGGTCTGTTAAAGTATCCCCATCTGTATCTGAACTGTTTATTAATACTGTGAGATTACTTACATAAGTTGGTAGAGTAGGAAGAAGTGTTATGTTTATGACAACTGGAACTGCATTTGTAAATCCAAAAGTATTAACAGTTTCCCAATCAGAGCATCCAAAGACATCACATGCGCGGGCTGTATAGTTGTAATTAGTCCAGTTTAATGTTGTGAAATTGGTTGAGTTGGTGAATGTAATATTGGTTTGATTTACGATTATAAGACCAGTTGATGTGTTATAGACCTTGACATCATATCCTATTCCATCAGATTCATTATCTGTAGAAGCTGTCCAGTTGACCTGTTCTGATGAAGATAATAAGTGGAAGTTTGTATGTGTATAAAGGACAGGAACAGTAGGAACATAGTTATATTGAAGTACTGAGATTGTTGTTTGTGCATTTGTTGTTAATACAACAGAAAATAATGGCAATTTTCCGCTTGCGTCAGTGGTACTTATCTCTTGAAGTGTAGAATTTATATTTATACTGTAATTTGTTGAAGGTAATAAACCAGTAATATTGTAATATGGTATTTCTGTTACAAGTGGAAACACCACTCCATTAGTACTTATTTCTGACCATGTTAAATTTGTCTGATTCCAATTATTAATTGTCCTATTAATTACTGCATAAGTATATGGTAGTATTGATACATTATTTGATATGTAAGTTATGTTATTATCTGAATAATTAAACCATGAACTATTATCATAAAATTTTACAGCTCTTATTGTGAAATTTGTGTTTACAAAAGTATTGTTGTTTACCCCAATAAGGAGATAATCAGTTAATGACGCACCATTACCAATATTATCTATATAAATAGAACCACCAACAATTCTATTGTTGTTAGATGCATAAGTTAGATAAAAACCACCACCAGAAAGAAGAACATCACCTGTTAGATTATTATTAGTAATATTGTTATTTGATGATGCGTATAACCTCATCCTAGACATTGTTAAAGTATTATTTGTTACTGTATTATTATTTGATGTGTATAAACGAATTGCTTCACCATCAGGGCCGCTTAAAATACTCTTAAAATTTTTAATTGTTATATTATTAAAAGAAACAACATCAATTCCATAATTATTAAGAGATGTTGAAGTAACATTCCACCCTGCACCATCCAATGTTATATTACTTGCTCCAATGGTAAAACATGTTCCTGTAGATGAAACACTTTTATTTAATATATAATTACCACCATCTATTGATAATGTCCCACACACATCTATTTCTGTTGGTACAGCACCTGATAATGGAACAAAAAAAAGTAGAACTACGACTATCAATAATGTCAGTAGTTCTTGTTTTTTTATCATTTTTACCTACTTATAGAATATTGAAATTATCATATTCCACAAGTCATTAAGGAATTTTTCACCCATAGATATGGTTTTTGTCTGAACTACAGGAGTGTTTACAGTAGGCACTGGAGTTATACCAGTATTTATAGCAGGAGTTGATACTGGAGTTGGCACTACAGCACTAGATGCCACGAAAACAGCAGTTACAGTATCATCAGCACAGACAGCATCTGTCCATGGATTTTGCGTCACTGATTCACTTTTGGATCCCCATACATTATCAAAACGATTAAATGCGAATCCACTGTTAGCAGTTGCTTTATACGTGACTTGTGCGCACTGTGATACTGTGATAGCATTACTTGATGTTACAGTCGTAGTTCCAATTGGCGAAGTTACAATAACTGTTCCTGAACCCACTGGACTTATTACGACAGTGGTGGATGCTGCGCTAGATAATGGTATTATTAAAAACATTGTAAATACCAGTATCAATATTTTATTTTTTAGATTTTTTCGATTCATATCTTATCAATTCTTTTTTAATATATTAAGTCTTTTGTTTTGTCCGTTGTAGGTACGCATTGCGAAATGCTGATGGTAATTTCATCAAAACTAAGATTTTTTTATCGATTTTGTTGATGTCAATTAATGTAATTTTTGAGTTCCCTCTCCTTATTTCTTTTTTTTCATCAATAAGACCTCTTGATACTGATTTTCTCAACATTTCAGGATTTATATTTAAGATTTTACCTGCTTTTGATAATGTTACAAAATTTTGTTCCATTATTTTACTCCTGGTATGATCCACTGATTGAGTTTTTGGCATGTTGTAGCTTCACAATCCATTCCAGCAGAACAACCTGTGCAAACTGAAAATATTTGATTTTGATTTAATAGGTGAATGAAATCTTCTTTTATGACAATTTCACTTATGGGTTTAGTATTTTCATGGATTTTATTAGTTCTTTTTATTTTAGATGAAGTTCTTTTAATTGGTGAAGCTCTTTTATATTTTTTTATAAATATTTCATGTGGAACATCATCAACTTCTATGTAATTGTAATTACGGTTGACATGATTCTCTGTCTTTACAATTTTTATTCTACCGTTTTTGATGGCTGTATTAATTCTACAAACACTGATGTTTAATATTTTCGATGCCTTTAAAATTGACATTAACATTTTAATTCATCTCCATTGACCTTTCCATTCTATCTGTTCTTTCTCGTTCTCTACGTCTTCCATTGCTGTAATCTTGCATGGAATTTGATATTAAGTTCCATAGAACTATGAGTGGAATCATGACCCAAAAGCTGAATTCAGGATGTAACAGAACTCCAACACTATATATTACTGTGAATTTGAATGCAACACCTGATAGGTTTATTTTCCACATTGTACCTTCTAAATCAGGTCTGATTGTGTTTTTAGCTGTTCCTATTACTATGTTTATCAAAATAGATAATATAATCCACACTGCGATAAATGAAATCAAAAAACTTACCGAAACGATTAACAATTGTTCTGTAGTTGCATTTTCTATGAAATATATCGAATGCGACATAGTTTTTGTTGCAGTGTCCCACTCTTTAAGAGGTTGTAAATAGAAGGTTACAACACTGACAAGTATAATTGTTATCGCTGATGCATATTGTGAATCATTTATTAGATAATAAAAGAAATAATACAATAAAAATAATAGAAAGATAGTATCTGCAAACGTAAGTAAAAATACTAAAATATTTTGAATATCTGTTAAAACAACTGTACCTGACACCGAGTTAAAAATTTCCATTCCATAAATTTTAAAAATCCCAAAAGAAAAGGCGAAATCAAATAAAGAAAGAGTTAAAAAAAGTTTGTCTGATGCATATTGGATGAGTGGCAACTTGAATGTATAAGATCCAAAAGAATAAAAAAAATCTAATATTAAGATTGGTGAAAATGCTAAAAATGCTGCTATAGACTTATTGTTTTCAAAAAAGAACCATATCAAAGTTGTATATAAAATTAGAAATAATAATCCAAAGACTAAGATTCTATTGAGGTCAGTTGTTGTAATTAAGAAGTCGATGATGGTTTTGAGAATGTCAGACATCTATTCAGCTCCATCACTCGCTTCCATGCTTTCTAAAATATCCATGACCTTATTCCAGCTTGATATTTTTATTAGTCTTAATAATTCGTTTTCGATATACTCATCAAGGTTCTGATCATTTTTTTCTTTATCTACTTTTTCATCTGATGGTTTGCTTTCGCCTACCTTCGAAGGTTCGCTTTCACTGACCTTCACATTACCTTTATTTGTTTTTTTAGGCTTCGGTAGATTCTCACGTTCTCGTATTTTATTTGCCATATGCCAAATCGAATAATCTGTAATGCATTCTGTATCATCCATTATACTCATTTTTGAGGCTGCATATTCCTTAATTGCATTCTTAGTTTCCTGTGTAATGTCTTCACCATCCTTCCAACCAGGTTGAAATTTGTCAAGCTGTTTTTTTATGAAGGATTCTTTTAGGGTGCAGGTTTTTGTCATTATACACTCACTCCTATTCGAATTTCTACAGGTTCGATGATGATAACTTTGAGTGGTTTAATTTCTACAGGAATTGATTTAATGATAGGTTGAACTGGTTCTGTAGGGGTTAGTGGTATCAATTCAAGATGAATAGGATCTGGTAATGTTGGTTCTGGTAATGTTGGTTCTGGTGATTTAAGTTCATTGCAACATGTGATTATGTCTTTAAGTTTGTCTGTAAGTTCGAATTTTTGATATTCTGATTTTTCAGGCATTTCAAGTCATCTCTTATGTAATAATCGATATGCACACACCACTTATATACTCGCTTATTCGAGTCGTGTTGGCACGAAAAAGAAGTAAAACTTTATGATAATTTACAGTAAAAATACTCTGAACATTCGTCATCTTCATCATCTTCTGGATCGAATTCTTCAGAATCATCAAAATAAGGGCCGCGCATATCTAATTCTCCATTGCCATTTTAGCATGTCTTGAATAGGCTTTAGATTTTCTCATCGCTACCCATTCGTTAAATGTAATTCTCTCAGCCTTATCAAGTCGCGATTTCCTGAAATTTTCTTCTTCTACATTCATCTTTTATCATCAACACCTTTAAGGTCTACATTGTCTTTTCCACCATTTAGATAGTCTTCTTGCCATCTTTTCACATTCTTTTTATCATATGGATCTAAGACTTCTTTTGCCTTTGTTTTCCTATCATTCACCAAAACAGCGTCACCAGTGCCATGTAGTATCTTTTCAACTCGATTAACTGCATCATGGGCTTCATTATTATTTGATGGTCGTTCTTTTTCTAATTTTTTGATTGCAGACTTAACTTTTCTATCTGCGATGATATCTCCAGCATATTTAGGAACTTTCCATACATCACTGAATCCAAGCATGTTATCAGCTATCTTAGTCGGCCCTGATTCATGCAATGGACGAAGACCTCTTTTTTTTGTTTCTGCAACTGCTCTTTCCCATGAAGTTGTTAGTCTTTTTTCCAATTCCTCTTTTTCTTTACTTTCTTTCATCCTTGTTTCTTTATCAATTTTATATTTTTCTTCTTTTAATAATTCATAATTATCCTGGACTTTCTTACGTATTATTTTTTGTTTTTCTTGATATTCTTTTTCTTCCTCTATTGAACCATCTGATGGTTCATAATTAGGATCTATTTTTTCTTTGAGTTTAAGTACTTCGATCCTTAAATTTTGTAATTTTTCTCTGTTTTTAAAGACCAACTCCCTTGAAGCATCATCTCCGAAAATATTCACATGATTTTCAGAATATCCCAAATCAAGTTCTTGTTTATCAATTTCATTATCCAATTCAGATATTCTTTTTTTCTCGACAGAGTATTTATGTGGATTACTCACATTCTTAGTATCCACACCTCTCAAATCGTATTTAGAAGGATTTTTTGCCCATTGTAAAACATCTTCCTGCTTGCCTTGTTCCAGAACAATGTCAGCAGTTTTTTGTGCATCCTGTCGTATAGCCGCATCTGTTCTCTTAGCCTGAGTTTTGGCAATCACATCTGCTGGTACTATTCCAGTTCTTAGAGTTCCTTTATACTGTTCGCGTAAGGCTACCATTCTATGTTTTGGTGCCTTACCTGTTCGCGGGTCTGGATTTTCATACCAGCCTGGTTTATTGTGTTTGTTCTGCATTGTTTTAACCTTCTGATTAGTTAGTTATTTTGCCTTTTACATGGTAAAGTGTAAAGTCAATATTAGACATATTTTAAGTTCCTATGAATGATGCTAAGCCCATTGCTGGTACTGGTATTGTAAGATCAACAGCTTTGAAGATGCCGTAAAACAATGGTATTGTTACAATTGAAACTATCAATAAACCTTGCGCTATGTCTTTATTCATTTTTCTCAATATCATATAACCAAGAATTCCACCGACTAATCCGAAGAAAATCGGTAGCAGATACCATAAATATCTTATTTTACTATTATTTTTTTTATGTCTTGACATTCTAATCACCTTTTAGTATTGTAAGTATTCCGATTATGGTCATGGTTGGAATTTCAGCATCAAGCTGATCTGTGGGGTCTAGTACTTCCCAAGATGTAATAAGACCAAGCGGCCCCCATAAGGCTATTGCTAATGGTATTGAGATTAAATCAGTAACAGTACCTATGACAGGTATTCGGAAGATAGTGAAATCTAGTAAATCCCAGACAATACTTATGACAAATTTTAAGAATAAAGGAAGTCCTTTACCTTTTGATTTAGTTTTTGTCTTATTTCTTACCATGTCTTCCCTTCTTTCCAGTAGGTACTAAGACAACTAGAACTATTACTAATAGAACCAGAATCGCTATGTAAACCATATTATCTTCTACAAATGATGTTACAGTACCAGTAGGTGTTGTAGTTGTAGGTATTGGAGTAGTAGGAGGCTGAGTTGGTTGAGTTGTATAATATGCTGGTGTTGTAGATGTTGGTTGAGTTGTATAAGCTGGTGTAGGCTGAACAGTGTATCCAGGTTGAGTATAGGTAGGCTGAACATATGTATGATAAGGAGTAGGTGTAGGCTGGATATAGGTATAAGTTGGAACTGTAGGCTGAACAGTGTACCCAGGTTGAGTTTGAACAGGTGTTGGATTATATATTACTGTACAGATAATAGATGCTGTAATTCCATTATAATATATCGTTCCACCGTTACCATTATTACATATATAACCAGGCTTATCGAAGTATACATTTACAGATGATCCTACTGGCATTCCCAATGAAAATGGAGTTACGCCTAACAGATTATTATCAGAACTTCTATAAACATTTACACCTGATGGATATGACTGAATCAAAACAGAATATGTTGTTGTAGCTGCTGGAACTAATATTACGCCTACAGAAGATCCAGTAAACATTACATAATTTTGAGTCACATAACCAACTTTTGTAAATGTAAGTCTTTTACCATACATATCAGTTGATGCGAAATAAACCATAGGTGTAGTTCCTATGTAAGAACCATCAAGTGTAACACTGGCACCACTAGGATTAGAATTAATTGCTATGTTGCCATAGATCGAACCCAAGAATAAACCTGAGAGATATGGATATGCAATTACTCCCAGTACAATTACACCGATTACAATTAATCCTTTTTCACTATCTGACAGTCCTTGTTTCGATTTCATGTTACTTACTTCCTTCCTTTTTTAGTAGGCCACAGTCCAATTATGATTATTCCAATTATAATTATAATTGTTATGTATAGCATATTTGCTTCAATAAATGATGGAGTTTCTGTATAATATGATGGTGTTGTGGTGATAGGTGTTGGCTGAACATATGTAGGCTGAACTGTATATGTAGGAGTATAGGTAGGATAAGTCGGCTGAACAGTATAAACAGGCTGAGTAGGCACTGGAGTTGATATAGGTATAAAGTTACATATTATCGAAACTGTACCACTATTATATGCAATTGTTCTAGGACTTCCACAATCGTAACCATTTTTGGAAAAATACACATCCATAGATTGACCAGCTACGATTCCCTGTGAAAAAGGTGTAACGCCTAATCTACTATCATACATGTCAAAAACACTGACTCCTGACGGATATGACTGGATCAATACATTATAATTCATTCCACTTTCTGGAACCAATGTAACGCCTACGGCTGAACCTGAAAACATCACATAATCCTGAGAAACGAATCCTGATTTACTAAATGTCAATCGTTTCCCATACATATCAGTAGCTGAAAAATATGAACATGGAGTAGTGCAAAGATAATTTCCTTCCATTGTCACAGATGCACCTATAGGATTCGAGTTAATCGGAATAGTGCCATAAATTGCACCTGTCGTTAGACCCGATAGATAAGGCAAGGCAATTACACCCAATACAATTATTCCGACAATCATTAATCCTTTTTCTATATCTGACAATCCATTTTTTCTCATAATACCTTTCTCCTGTATATGGTTAGTATTAATACTGTTAAAATAATTACTAAGATATAAAAGGATGTGGTTTCATACCAATTAACTTTTTTGGTGATTACAGTACCTGTTCCTGTACCTGTTGGAGTACCTGTTGGAACTGCATTTCCAGTATCGTGAGTAGTTCCATATACAGTAACAATACTATCACCATTATATGGATCTGTACCATCGGCTGTTACTGATACAGGAAGACCTGATTTATCACCTGTTATATCATACCCGTAAACTCTAAGTGTAAATACCTTAGTAGATCCTGCTGTCATGAACTCTGTTACAGGACTCACCATATAATATTGAGATGTTCCTTTGACAGTCACATAGTCGTCTCCTCCATCATTCCTTACTGTTACTGTGAATGAACCAGTGGTACCTTCAGTTAATTCAAAATCAGTTTTGCTTACTATAAATGCCTTACTTGCACCAATTTTAATTAAAATCGTGTTTGCAAGTGAGCTGGGAATATAAATAGTAATAAATGATGAACGTGCTACAAGATCGTAATTCATCTGAATTGTTCCATAGTTTGAAGTATCAGATGGATTGAATGTGTATGATTTAGCTGTCATTACTGGTTTTGGTGGTAGTTTGTTATTTGCCTTTAACCAATTCCATACATCAGTCCATGATGATCCGCCAATACCTACGAAAAAGTGATTATTCCATGCACTTATTGCAGTCATAACATCATTATACCTGTAGAATTCGTATTTGTTGATATTTGGATCTGGGTTTAGAACAAGGATAAATTCACCGCTGGGAGCATTTGCACCATTGCCAATTTGACCTATATTCTTAATAAATGCACCGCGACCAAGACTTATATCCGCTGGATAATCCATACCAACTTTTACAGATTGAGTTTGACCATTAAGTGAGACATCATACATAGTGGTTGTCTTCCAGTTTGCGCCTTCAACCTGATAGTAGTTACTTGCTCCATTACAGGGTGAATCTGGACAGGAATCCAGTATATTTGATTTGAATTTAAGAGTATTTTTTGTTAGTGATGCTGTATCATAAGAACCTTTTGGTGTTAAAGTTAAATCCACACTAGCTTGTGTTTTGTAGGAATTATCAGTACTACCAGAAGGTAATTTGATTAGTGTTGCAACATCTTTTGACCAACCTACAGTTGCTGTCAGTACCCAGAAGTTAGATGGTGTATCGTAACCAATTTGGACTGGAACACTGGATGAATAGCTTATGAATGATGCACCAGTTAGGTTTTTGAATTGTTCTGGTGCCATAAATGCAAAGGCCATTATCAATAGTATAATTCCAGCAATTAGAGTTGTGTTTTTCATACTAATGTTACCTCCTTAGTGGTGACTAAATTATTGTTATCATAAAGTTTGATGGTTACTGTATTTTCGTCTACTGGAACATTTTTCAGAACAAGATTCATGTCTGTACTTGTGTAAATTAAGATAGGATTTGATGTTACAATAGCTGAGACACTTGGAGTCGATGCAACTACTTTTAAGCTTCCACTTTGTATAAGATCAGCAAGATATGTAGGTGTAGCTATTATAGTAGCTGGTTTTTCCATTACTTCTATGTTAGTGATTTCAACTTTTGTAGTAAGTGACTGATAAACTTTTACCGTCACGTATACATCCTTCTTAGTCGAGTCGGCTGGCACTGAAATTAAGATAAAATACACTGATAATATAGCCAGAATTATTATGTACATTGTGTATTTTGACTTTTCATCTGATTTGTTCATGTGTATTTCCTCTTTATTATATATATGATACCTATAATAATTAATCCTGCGAAAAAGAACATTAATGGATTCAATTTCAGATCAGGAATACATTTGTCAGTACTCTGATCATAAAAGGTTCCAGTGTTACATGTGGGAGTTGTGATTATGACCACTGATGTAGTAGTAGGAGTTGGAGTAGTAGTTGGAGTATGAGTCACTACTGGAGTTGGAGTAGCTATTGGAGTAGTTGTTGGTGTTGGAGTAACTGTTATTAATTTCCAGGTTATTTTATGGACAACCGGACAACCACTAAATCCGTATGCATTGCCACATAAAGGCAATAATTCAGAACTTATAGTTATCCAGCCAACAGGAGGACTTTTTTGATAAGGACTGCATGTTCCGATGTTAGAACCAGTGGGTGTACATGCAAAATATCCAATATATTCTGTTTTTTCAGTATTAAATCCACTCATGGAGCTTCCACCGAAATCAGGATATGGATTTAATGTTGGTGAAGGAGTTGGACTTGGTGAAGGAGTAGGAGTAACTGTCAAATCTCTTCCAACAACATAATTAGTACAAGTAGTTTCTACACAAAGAGAATGTGACTTACCATCTTTGTATAAAGCAACGTTAATGTCTACTGACGATCCAGAAACTCTAGGTATAAGCATTATTTGAAGACTATCTAAAATCACAGGAACCTCACCTGTCGCCACTCCAGAATTGAAGGTTAGTCGCATCCTGACAGTTTCCTGAGTCTGTGTTTCTGAAACCTTTGTAGTGGTTATAGCTGTTACTTTTGCGAGCTGTGGTTCTTGATATAGCGCATTGTTCAAGTATACTGTGTCTCTCCCTTCAACATATCCATACTGGTTTTTTGCCATTTCGACATACGCAATTTGAAACATCGTATAATTAGCATATGAGTATCCTTTTGTTGTACTTCCACACCCAGACGAACTACTAGTACTACCATCAGAACCAGTAACTATGATACTACTGCATATCCAAGAAGTAGATGATTCGTAAGTATACACTTTGATTGTCCTTGCAACACTAGGTGTAATGGATGCTGGTAACAGGTGAATTCCTTCAACATATTTGAGTAATTGAGTTCCATCAGAATAAGTGAATTGATACAATGCATTACCTATGCCACGTTCGGCTAAGAAAGTGCCATACTGAGAATCTATGATTTGAGATGAAACTAAGGTGTTGGCTGAGGCTATTGATGTCAATAACAAGATAATTAAGATAATGTTAAGTTTCATTTCTTCACCTTCTTGATAAATAATCCAAGACCAAGCAATCCAACAAAAGCTATGGCAAACGCTATTGGATTTGGTTCTAAAACAGGTGTATCAATATTGGTTGTAGTAACAGGAGTAGGAATAGGTAGTGGTGGACAGGTTCCGTCATAAAAACATGGAGGTTGATTAACAGAGATTGGATGCTGGATAACCGCTGGACTTAAATTAAAATTTGGATAGGTGTAAACTAGCAAAATCACTGTTAGAATTGCTACTACAATAAATGCTATTATTATAGTCTTTCTCTGTTTCTTTGTTTGTTTCATGATGTCGCATCCTGTTTTTTGAAACTTTTAATCAAGTTACAAATTATTTGACTGTAAGTTGTTTTACTCACAATTCCTCTTTTTTTCTTATCCCGCTTAACTTCCTCATACATTTTTGTAATTTCTTCATAACAAGGATCTATAACTCGAATATTTTTTGCCATTAAATACTCCAACCTATCATAACTCGTAATAAGTCATCGTAAGAAACTACTCTACCGATACGCTTTCCTAATGATTTTTTTCTATTTTCAAGCTCTGCCTTAACTTCTTTTGATAAATTAATGTTTGTTGTATCTGATAGTTTCATTTAGAATCCTCATTAATTTTATACATAACATTATTATGTAATCTGAGTACTTAAACCTTTTGAAACAACCTTTGACAGTACCGTAAGCGATGATGTCAGTAGATAGGTGTTTTTACAATTATATTAAATATAATGATATATAACAATTATATCGGATTATAACAAACAAATTATTAACTAACACAATGTTAATTACCATAATGTTAAAAAAATAGTAATCTTGTGATTTCTCACAAGATCATTTAATTTATTTTTGAATTTACTGTTTACTGAGATGTTGGTGCTACACTGAAACCCGACGTACTCGACCCTCCATCAAGGAAAACCGTGAACATATAGGCTTGACCAGCCAATGCTGCACCTGTTCTAAACACACCGTTATTCTTAATAAGACCGCCTGAGTTCTCAACAACAGAGAATCTAATAGGTATGGTTCCGGTGCCATATGTGTCAGATTTTAGTTGCCAGGTTAATCTGTTAGCATCTGAACTGGTTCTCAGAGTGTTCAACGACTTGATACTACCAACATAGTAGATATAGTGGTCAGATACTCCATCAGAAGCTATTACTGTTGATGCTGTATTAACAGGGCCCACAAAATTCTCAGCTTTACCTTGTACAGAATCAAACTTAACACTCTGTCCAAAGTTGTCGGTTACAGTCAAAGACTTGAAGTTACTGGTATAATTTGATGGTGCTGTAATATATACAGAACAGTCCACACATTCCTCACCCTGAACAGGGCTTTGTGTATACCATGTGATTACTTTATCAGTATCTGCTGATCCACCATCGAAATAGGTGTAGTTGGTTGCATTTGTATCAGTTGCATCAGTGAAGTTGTAGCGAGCATAGTTATAAAGCTGCCACCCATCTTTTCCTTCTTCATTAGCTGCTACCCAGGTTCCAGTTTCACGATAGAAATCCATGAGTGTAACAAGGTTAACAGTTGAGACGTTTTCTGCACCTGCTGGGGTTGTATCAGCATAGGTGTAAACAAGTACTTTATCTCCAATCTTACCAGATAAGGTTGTTGACCATGCACCACTTGAAGCTGTGAGTGCCTGTGGTGCGCCTTCAGAACTGAACGAAGTCATTCCGCCAAGACCCTTTTCCTGATGAAGTTTCATTAATGCATATCTTGTTGCTTCCTCATCGAGTTTGTCGCCAGCCATAACTGCATGTTTAGCTGGATTCAGTAAAACCATGGAGCTTGATGTACCAGTGTCACCGAGAGAGTTCGTTAGTAAGAAGCTTAATGTGCCTCTATTAGTAGTAGGTGCAACATTTGACGGTACGCCATCTGGTGATACATAAGTCGGCTGTTGTGCAGGTTGATAATTAATGCTTGCAGGTTGTGATGGTGTGGAAAACATATATATTCCACCCAAGATTACTGCTGCCAGTAAAACATATACTAGCAAATTTTGTTCGCCTTTTCTTGCCATAATAAATTTTTGATCTTTCCTTTAATTTTGATTTTTCTTTAGTTTTAGTTTCGAGTCTAAAATTATATTTTTTGACTCGCATTTAATCAGTTAGAAACAATGAGTATTTAAAGACTACGATAGTTTCGAGATTTGAAAATTAAAGTAAAAAAGTTTCTATGGTTTGGGAAATTCAAGAATACTTTACGCCTTATCGGACAATCAAAAATGAAAATGTCATCAAAATTAATTTGTATAGATGAATTTGTTTTTTCAGTAGCAATAGGTCAGTCCCGTGAAATTCAATCAAATCCCGTAAAATTCAAGAAAGTATCGGATTAATATTGTCGAAAAATAGTCATGTTTGTGAATTTATTGATAAAATTAAAAAAAAGAAAAAATTAAAAAATTATGCCTTATTCCAGGCATAACTTTTACATTTTCCACAAATTTTAGGTGGTGTTTTTCCATCTTTTGGAATCCACTTGTAACCACATTTTTCACACTCACACTCGATTACTGTTATTTTTCTTATCATGATTTCTACCTATTGTATTCTGTTGTGACTTCTGATTGTGTCAAAGCTTTATTGAAGATTTGCAACTCATCCACAACACCATTGAAATAACTCGTTGTTGGTGTTCCACCTACATAGATGTTATTGGTACCTACATTTGGGACATATCCACCACTTGATACAGTACTGGTTAATACACCATTCTTATAAAACTTCACACTACCAGAATTGAAGACCATAACAACATGCGTCCATGCATTTAGTGTTGGTTTAACAGTTGACGTTACATCCTTCTTACCAGTAATCTCGAAACTCACATATCCAGCAGAATTTGTCTGTAACGCATAAGATCCACTTTTTCTGATAATATCAGACCATTTTGTCATAGATACTGGTTTTATCCATACTGCTATAGACATAGGAGAGTTTGTTGGAATCTTTACAGCAGACAATTTTGATGCATAATCATTTACACCATCAAATTTTATCGCATTACCTTTTTTACCTACTACATGTAATGGATTATTTATTAAATTTAAGTTATTACCATTTATTACATCTGTTGCTACTATTCCAGTACCTTCATTAAAGCTCCAATGTGATATAGGAGTGGATGTTGGAGGAGGTGTTGCAGTTACTGTCGATGTAGCTGTAACTGTCGCTGTAGCTATTATAGTAGCTGTTGCTGTTATTGTAGGTGTCGCTATGATAGTAGCTGTAGGCTTTACTGTACCATCACCTGTAGGTATAGTACCAGTATAATTAGTGAGAATTTCACTATCTAATAAAATCCTATCATACACTTTTAACTCATCGCCATTATTGGATACAAACACATCTGTACCTCTTACAATGACCTTAATTTCTGATAGGCTATTTGTGAATACATCTATCCATGGTGTTGTAGTGGAACCAGTTGTTACAGTACCCATCATTGTATACGCATTACCAAACACTATAGAAGGATAACTAGTAGTTCTTGAAGTCTCATATACACCATCTTTATAGAACTTTAAAATAGATCCATCTCTAACAATCGCTATTTGAGTTTTGTTGTAAACAGATGGTGTTTTGACTGACCATGTATGAAGAGGAATCATTGTCTTATCATAATTACAATTAGTACCATTAAACTGATAACCAGTTGTCAAAAGTTCCCATTTTCCATTATTTAATACCTGAGTACCTATTGACGACAATTTTGGAACTGTAGGACAGTAACCATAAAAGTATGTCTCAAATACATTCCAGCCATCCAAGAATGTAGATGATGTATTCGATGATAGTTTAATCTCCCAAGCATTTGTATTAAAATTAAACAACATAACATTGGTTGTTCCATTCTGTTTTATAATTTCAGTGAAGTAATATTGTCCTTCTGAATAAGTTCTGACATACTTACTCAAAAATGTGCTATCCATAGGCTCTAAAATTTGCCATCCTGTAGCATATTGTGGGTCATAATTTCTCGTGTGGTTCCAGATACCCCATGCCCTTACCGTTGAAGTCATACCAACACTACCATAATTGTAATATGCTGTTACTGATTCCAAACTCATGTAATTAGGAGCCTGTAATGTAGGTGCATAAAGTGTGGGATCGAATGAACCTGGAAGGTTTAATGCAGGTTGAACTTCTTGTTGAGCATAAACACCTGTTATTCCAGTACCTACAATTCCAGATCCCAACTCACCTGTTCCAGGAATTATAGTTGTTTCAGGTACTGGTGATATTCCTTTGATGGATTTATCTTTACTTTTTAGATCACGTTTAGGTAAAGGATTGTTACCTATATTGATAGCTTTTTCAGGTACTGGTGATATTCCTTGCTGTTTTACATGTATAATTTCATTTAAGTCTGTAATCGGTTCTGGTTTATCATATCCCATTACAGGTATGATAGACATCATTATTATTAGCGTTAAGATTATTTTCTTTAACATTTTAATCACATATTACTACATACGTAGTAAGTATATAAACCTTTTCAATCACCCTCAGATGGCTCGAAGTTAGAAAAATTAAGGATGGAAAAATCTTTAAAAAATTAAACAAAGAAATATGTGAAAAACAGGAGTGTGACAGGGTTGAAAACAAACGGAAATATCCCTGTCACCTCATTTTTTGCAGGAAACGTGAAATAACCTGCATTTTGTGGGAATGATTTAGTAACAATACAACTATGTTTATGGAGTATTTAAGGATTTTGTTTCAGTATTAGTTTGAAAAATCATGTAATTTTGTTACTTTTTATATTTTAATATTACAATCGCAATTGTTCCTATTACTACAAAAATAATTTCATAATTTAAAGACCTTGATTCAATAGTGGTTGGTATGACATAAGTCACAATAGGTAGTATTGATGTTTGTTTTGGAGTAGGTACTTGTGTAGGTACTTGTAATGTACCAGAACTTCCAGCTTGAACATCAGCACGAGTGGTGCCTATTTTCGGATTAAGATAATAAACAATTTGTGTGGTTGATGCTGTTGATGATCTATATAATCCAATTCTATGGATAAAATGTTCATATAATGTAGTCTTTGTTGGATAATTATATTTTGACCATATAAGTTGTCCATTTTTAAATATTTCTACAAATCCTGTATTACCAGTTGACCATTTAATATGATACATCCAATCTTCCCATATACCTGGCTGAAAGCTATATAAAGGATTAATTTGCCATGTACAGTATATTGTTGACTGTCCAGCACAATTATTTCCTATTTCAATTTTACCACTTGATGATGTTCCTAATTTAAATCCAGATCCGCCACAAGTGGGACATGGTATTTGGTATCCTTCAGCCATACCAATAGCATAAGTTCCTACATCTGGTTTCCAAGAAGCATCTAACATTTGTGACCATCCATACCAAACATCACTTGCTACATTTGGTATTAATGGTTCTATACTTTGGAGTTGAGTATGTTGATTTCCATTACAATTATAAGCTGAAGTTGGTCTAATAGTAAACCTCGCGGCATATCCTGTTCTACCACCTGGAAGAGAAGATGCTGGAACAACTACAAGACTATCTGGTTGAGGAACACAACTATAATCTTTCCATTTTCCAAAAGCACCATTTACACTAACCCAACGATCTGTTGATGAAAAACTACCATCAAATAATAGTGTTGCGCTTCCAGTCTGCGCCATTAACAGGATGAGTATTCCAACAATAATCAGTTTGAGCATGTGTATGTTATCACATGATAATTATGTATTTTAAGTATTTAAACCTTAGTAATCACCGTCGGAAGACTTGAAATTGTTAAAAATTAAGGTAAAAAATGATAAGGAGAGCGACAGGTGAAATTAACAAGAAATCACTGTCGCATATATCATGGTTCATGTTTCGATTGTTTGAACAAACTACCTATGTTTGAGTAGTATTTAAGTATTTTTATTTAACTTACCTGGATTAACACCTAGCTTTGATTATGTAAGATTTCAAACTTAATTGTCAGGTTATAACTACCATTTCGAAACAAATATCTATCAAAATAGCCTTAAAACCTTCCAATTGCATAGTTTTGACAGGTAAATAGACTACTATAGTAAAGAAAGGTAGATTTTTCAGGTTCTTGGATTGTAAGGATAGGTCAAGATTTGAGTTTAAGGCTGTTTTGGATAGATGAGTACCAAAATTAAGAGTTTATGGTCTAAATCGAATCGTCATGAGTTTTGGAGTGAATTTTTAAGTTCAGGATCCAAAATATAATGCGTTACGCAATTAACTGAGTATATAAACTATATAAACTATATAAAGGAAATATTTTACTTTCAAATTTGTAGTAAAAATGTGGTTAGTAGATAATGATTTAAAAAAATATCGTTATCTGTTCCAAGTCTTCCAAGTTAAAACCAACTTGGATTCAACTTGGATTCAATAACAGTAAACTCGAAAAATCCAAGTGTCCAAGTATATATAGAGTATACTCTCTTATTATATCTTTAGATATACTAACCTAATCAAGGTTTAAGTTTTAATATACTATAGAGAGTACAAGTGTGAAATACTTGGACACTTGGATTTTTAAAGCTTACTGTTATTGAATCCAAGTTGAATCCAAGTTAAAAAGTACTTGGACAGGTTGGATTTTACTAAAAATTAAATATATAGAGAGTACAAGTGTGAAATACTTGGACACTTGGATTTTTAAACAAAAAACAAAAAACGGTAATAATAAAAAAAACAAATCCAAGTTGAATCCAAGTTAAAACCAACTTGGAAGACTTGGATTTAAAGATTAAATTTGAAGGTGCGGGTCATTTTCAGGATCTAAATCTTCTTCTTCAACAAATCCATTTTCTGGTTGTTCAGGTTCATCATCTTCTTCATGTGGCATTTGATCTTCTGTATGTTCTGGTGGTACTTCGTCTTCATAATAAGGAATAACAACATCTGATGCTGATATACCATCTTCATGTATTTTCTCTATGAGTTCTTTATATTTTTTCAATCTATAATACCGCTGATATTCTGTACCTTCCAGATTAATTTTATCAACACCCATTTTTTCAAATTCTTTTTCTAATTCTTCAATTTTTGCTTTGATTCCAGTTGGTTTATATTGTTCGATAGTTTTACTAAATATCTCTAAATTATCTGGATCTCTTAAATCATATACATGTTGACCATTTTGTTTTGTTTCTTCTTGTTTTAATCCAATGTATCCCATACCAATTCCGACTTTTATTGATGTTAATTTAGGAAATCTATCTGCGTAATTGTTTAAAATATATTCAGTAACTGATTTTGGAGAAGTCTTACCATTTCCAAATAGAGGATTATCTACTATCGTTGCACTGATACCCTCAACAATTATTGCGGGTAATGTATCATCTGATTCTTTTCTCTTTTTATCCATAAATTCCAATGCATGAACATACATTGTTTCTTCAATCTCAGGACTAAGATTAAACAGTTTTATGATACTCATAAGTGGATCATACATATCACCAGCTCTGCCATCTAAATTAGTTTCGATTTCTTTACAATCTTTTTCAAGCTTATCTTTAAGATAATAAAGCATAAACCGTATTCTTTTTGCCCTATCTTCTGAATAAGCTAATTTTTTGATTTTTGGAACACCCTTATTCATAAATGTAATCCAAGTTCTGCTATTGATAGGATTATCAGTTTTTCCATCGTCCTGTTGATTATAACATTTAAATCCATATGTTGATTTATCATCATAACTTTGATGATCGGCTGCGCTTAATTTACCTTGTGGAATTCCTTTCTTGTGACCACTGGTAAAGATGTTATATATCTCAGTTTTTTCATTTCTTTGATAAAATGCGTCTTCGGCCTGATCTAATATAATAACCCCCTGGTCTTCTAGAAGTTTGAGGACAAATGCTGGTGTAGGTCTGGAACAAATAACTGCACGATATGCAAGCATACTGTGAGTCTGACAGGCAGTAGTTTTCCCTTTCTCATTACCATTTGCCCGATAGTTTCTATATCCAGTAGCATTAAATTTATCTTGAAAATAACTTTGTATGTCTAACAATGTATCGAGTAAATAATCTCGTACATCTGAATATACAACATGGTCTTTCCAGAAAGTTAAAACTTCATTGAATGCTTCATGTGTAGTGCATTCAATCATTTCTTCTTTTGTGGGTTCTGTTTTCCATGGACTATGTGTATAGTTTCCTTCTATGTCGAATTCATTTCGACAGGATTCACATCTAAAGATCATACCCTTTGCTACTGCTATATTATTGCAACAAGGACATGTAATTGATGTTTTGCCTTTCCGAGCCTTATCTTCCTGTATAGCTGGAACATATTTCATATATGCTTGTTGGATATTGTATATCAACAATTTTTCAAATTCTGGTGTTATTTCCTGTGGATTTTCAGCATTCATTTCAATGAATATTTTCAGATCCTTAAGCATTTTATCTACATTCGGTGTCTTATAAACCATTACAGGTTTATTATTATAAACCATTGTTGCACCAAGATTTGATGATGATTGCAACTCTAAAGTCATTCCTCTTATTGTCATTATTTTCCCTCACATCTTGGACATTTTGGAGTATGATACCAAAGTCCACAAAATTCACATTCTACATATCCTTCTTTTATGATTATTTCTTTTGGAACAAATAAATCACTTAAATATTTTTCTTCACCCCACCCATTACCATTACTGTAAAGTTTCTTAACTAATATTATAAGTGAACTATCTCCAATATCGAAATATAATTGACCACATGCTTCTTCATTATCTCTTGATTTTCCTTCAAATAAAGTAGTTATTACTCTTTTTGCCCATTTTTGTTTAAATTTTATGATACCATCAGAATGTTTCAATAATAATGAATCATCATCATATTTTTCATGATAATCAAAAATCCATATTGTTTTATATCCACGACTTAAGTATTGGTTAACCCTACTTAAAATTTCACTTGTAGCAATTGGACTGTGTTGAAATTCATAACAATATTTGTTTATAGTATCAATAGCATCTGTTATATGATACCCAATTCTTTTCTCAACTTTTAAATTATATCCTAATGCTATATTTTTCCATTTGATATGCCATTCATTATCATATTCTGTGTTATACAAGCATTCAACTTTATGCGACCAATGATCTACATTAATGGCACCACATCTAGCTATTAATTCACTATTACAATGTGGACAGGTTGCAATTATATTCTTTGATGCTCTGATTAATTTTCCATTTTCATTTTTAGCGTATTGCATTTTAACATCTCTGATACCTTTATTTAAAGCATATCGGAGACAAAAATCAGCGTTCCAAAAAGTTTAAGTACCCACAAGCCAATTAGAAAGTAGTAGTTGTGTAGTTTGTTTGGCTTGCGGATTATTAGCTTTTTAGGATTCTGCTGATAATCTGTCTTCCAACAGCTTTTTATTTTTTTATATCCATTTAGTTACAGTCTTGTTTCCTTTGTTCGTTACCCATGCCATATAGACACGATTTATATTATATTTCATTAGTTCCTTATCAGGTTCTGTTTCACCTTTATTGAATTTAGCGAATATCTTAAGATCCTTTAACATTCTATCTGAAGATGGAGTTTTATAAATCATCACAGGGCTATTTTCATAATAAAATACAACACCGCGATCTGTTTGTTTGAGTTCCAGATTCATAGTTTTAACTTCTTCTTTAACTTCTTCTTTAATTTCTTCCATTGAAATCACACCTGTTGTATTGGCATTTCTGGAACTGTATGTACAGGTGTCAAAATAATCTTACCGTCCTGTACACTGAAATCTAATTGATTTCCAGCTTTTAGATTAAGGTCTTTTGTCAATTCCATCGGAATGTATATTCCAAGTACTCCATGTTGGTTGATTTTTTGTATGTTCCTTTTCATTGATTATTACCTTCTTTTTTAGTATATACTCTATACACTCTATGACTATATATAATTTACGACAGATATTAATTTTAATATACCGTTGCTTAAAAGAAAATCCACCTGTTGCCGATTGCACATTTCAATTCCATAAAATTTTTTATCATTACCCACATTCTTTTCGCAAAATCCTCATCTAATTACAAGAGTAACAGTAGCGTAATCATAATAATGAGCATCGGATTAACAATAAATGCCAACCGAACCTACTATAATAGTGATTCAACCAAATTTCCACAAATTGACCACAAATACACCACAATTTAATCACACCTAAATTATCAAAAAATTAAACCTTCAAACCAAACCACAAAGCGATTCGCAGGTTCAATGAAGTGTAATTTGGTTTATTTAATTTATGTGGAATTTGTGGTTAATCCAGTTGACTTAAATAAGTTATATTCTTCTTCTATCTGAGGAAGGAACTTAAGTTGTTCTTGAGTAAGTGGAATTTTGATATGTAGATCTCTTGGTTCTCCTGTAAGCTCGGATAATCTATTCCTTATGAACAATTGCTTAGTTACACGTTCACCCATCGGCTTCAAATATCTGTATCTATATGACTTTTTTCCTATATTTTTACGCCATATATATTTTTGTCCAACAAGCCTTTTTAAAGCTCGGCTAACATTGTTTTGAGTTAAACCTGTATAGAATGCGATGTCCTCACTGGTGAAATATGTTGACGGTGGCCGTATGAATATTTTCAATATTAAAAATTTGGTCTGATTATGTCTATTAGATCGTTTAACATCTTCCATGCTACGCATTAAACAACACATCCTATAGCTGATAATGGTCTTATTTTTGGAGAATTAATACTAATAATAGGTAATTCAGGTACTTTACAATCACAATTACACCTTAACCTCGCTATTTCACAATATTCAGGATTTAAATCAATACCAACATAATTATGACAAAGTGTATTGGCCGCTTTTAATGTTGAACCAGAACCACAAAATGGATCGAGAATTAAAGAATGCGGTGGTGTTATTAGTTTAATTAGATATTCCATTAGTTTTTGTGATTTTACTGTTGGATGATTGTTTTGTTGTGGTTTAATTCCTTTCTCAGTAAATGAACCTTGTCCAGTTTCAGTTCTTATATCAACTTTTTGTACTGGTAAAGATTCACACACTTCATTCTTTTCTGATGGTGACGCTTTAGCACAATAAAAAAAACGAGCAACTGAACCATCTGATTTTGGATTATAACCTACAATATAAGATGAATCTTTAGTTGATTCATAATAACCATTATAATTATTATATTTATGTGATTTTAATTCTCCACTATTATGATTTCCATATTTCATAAATTCATCCATAACAACATCTGAACCATCATGAATTAAGTTAGCAGGAAAACGACCTATCCTATTAGGATTATCTATTTTACCACTAAAATTACCATGAAATAGATTATCATTTCCTTGACCATTAATTTTGATATTATCATTTCCTACCCTACACTCATTAATATTTATTCCACCAGTTCCCCACCTCAATACATTCTCGGCAACTGTTGTTTCTGATAATGGTTTTCTTACAAGCCACCAACACTCCACAGCGGGTTTTAATGCAGTTCCCCATCCAGACCACTGCTTGGCTTGTGGTGTGGAAGGTGCTGTTATATCAAGTTCTTTTGTATCTTTTCTATTGTTATAAATTTCACTTCCAAATATTGATGATGCACCAAAAATATTTTTTCCAATAATTTCTCGTTCTGCTTCTTCTATATTACTAAATGGTAATTTATAAGTTTTACAAATTAAATTAAATTGTTCTGGTGATGGTAGATTATAGCCTAATTCCCAATTTGATACACAACCAGTTAATCCACCTGTTATACTCGGAAATAATTTTGATATTTCATTTGATGATATATTATTTTTATGTCGAAATTCTCTTAACCAATTACCAAACCATCCTACATTATTACCTCCTCTTTTATCAATCTGTTTACTAATATCCAAACTTTTAGGAAAACCTGATCCGAACAGATGATGCACCACATCCCTTATCTCAAATCCCGCATCCTCTAACGCGCATCCTGTCCAATGACTTGTTCGAGGTAATGACCACACCAAACCATGAGCACCAGGTTTCATTACTCTTAAAGATTCTTGCATAATAGATGATAACCACTGTATCCATGCGATACGACCTCCTTTTGAATTATCCCATTCTTTACCCATAAATGAAATACCAGCGGGTGGATCTGTTATCATCGAATCGAATGTATTATCTGAAAATTTTTTTAATTCCTGAAGCGAATCGCCACATATTATTTGATTTTCATTGCTTCGCATATCGTTTTTAATGAGATAAAAGGTTATAAAGATAGTGATTTATGATAGGTATAGGCTTGAAACATAGAAAATTAAAATGAAAGTAAATTAAAAAAAGTTACGGTTGTGTATAGTGACAGTAAAATCACCTTAACTTTCGATAAAATCTAATTTTACCATCAAGACACATTGCACCTTCTCCATGACCAGTAGCATGACTAAATACAGTTCCTTGAATCATTTTATATTTGTATGTTCTTCCAGATATAGCATTAGAAGTTTTTCCATTGGTAAATCTTCCTACATCTATCCAATGAGGTAATTGCTCTTTATTTATCTCTTCCCAACCACATAATTTATTTATAATATTTTCAAACATTTAAATCACATTTTTCCTAATGTAGTGATAGTGACCTTTGCCATGCTCTCCTTAATTTCTGTGGAATCTTTACACCTTTATCATATGTATAAAAAAAATCTGGTAGCGCATCTGGATTGATTTTATCTTTATTTTTGAAGGCCACTACATCTTCTTCCTTCCACAATCGATAAAATCCAGCGGGTCTATGACTTTTTTTCGTGATGAATGGTATTCCCAATTTCAATGGATCGCACCCGAAATGTTCTTTAAACCAGGCTTGCAAGTGTTTTCTTTTTGGATAGATACCATTTTTATTTTTCATCTTAGATCACCTTCGCTTTCTGGAATTTCAATATAGACAAAATCTTCGTTTTTCGCAGATAAAATTTCTCGAAAATTTCTAATTATTTTTTTTCCTGCATTTTCGGTGATGTTGTCACTGTTTGTCATCTTAAATCATCTCCATGATTTTCGTGTGTTAAACCATTTTTCTTTATATGGTTCATTTTCAAGTATTGTCCAAGTATTATCTTTTTTCACTTCAATTGTAATGTATCCAACACAATTTTTCAATTCAATATCTGAATATACTAAATGTTGTCCAGATGTTGGGTTTCCATCAGTATATATAAATAAGTTATTTCCTATTTTTGTAACAGTTGGATCTAATGGTGCTGATGAAAGAAAATTTTTCACCAATTTTTTAAATAATTCCATTTAAATCACCTGTTCCAATTTTACCAACTCTTTTATGCGTTTATCCTGTACTGTAAAAACAGTTTCTTCAGGTTGACCAAATTCATTAAATTTCATGGTCTTAGGTATTATTACATTTCCATTTTTATCAAATTGTGATGGCATTTCAAATCACTTCCTCATGTTCGCACTGTACATATACATCTTTAATATACAATTCTTCATCAGATACGTTTTTTAAGGCTGGAATGAATGCGTCAATGATATCTCTTGCGACCTGAAAATCAGTTAAATAACCCCGCCAGTTTCCAATACCACATGACCAGTTTTTATTTTTTTCAAGATATATTTTCGCAATCTCAAGGCCGTCAATCATTTTTTGTCTATTGATGTTGCTTTCCATACAGGATTTGCATTTACTTACAATGCCTTCATTCCATTTTACAATACCTTGACTGTCATTTAAAACAGATAATAATAAATTTCTTTCTGGAAGATTTGTACCAAACAATATGTTAAATGACTTTTTTTCTAATACAATGAATCCGCCCATTTTAAATCACATCCTTCTCTAATAGTTCAATTGCATCACTCAATGTTTTAGAATCTGTCCTGTTAATGACATTATTAAGAAATTTCAAATTCTCGATAGTCAAATGTTCGCACTGATCGCTTGGACATTGAACGCCTTCTGATATTTCCTTCATGTATTTTTGATAGTGATCAATGATGATCGACTTTTCTGACATTTTAACTCACTTTCCAGAAGCATTCAACTTTTTGGTCTTTGTCAAAATATTGACATTTTTTGTCAAAGTGTTTGTGATAATCTTTTGAGTTTTTGATGATAGATTTGAGTTCCCATTTTTCAAATTCAGTCATCCAATTTTTTTGCAGACTGAGTGCATATTCCATTGAACAGTTTTCCCAGCACAAAAGTTTCTCGTAACTGGTCATAAGAGACCACCTTGTAATTATAGGTTCTGTTGACATGTTAGATCACTTCCGCGCCTGTTACTTTTGGATTATTAATTTTCAAAGTATTATCTCCTTTTTTTTCACATGTACACGGGTTGCAGTTATTATTTATGTAAATATCATCAACCACAGTTGTTTTTAAGGCTGATATGAAGTCATTAATTATGTTATTTACAGCCTGGTAATCTGTAAGTTCATCTTCCCACTTACCAACATTTCCTGACCAGTTAGGATTATTCAACAAATATAGTTTAGTTGTTTTTAGTCCTTTTATTAAATTTTGGGCTTTGAAATTACCACTCGGGCAGTATTTACATTTACCAACAAAACCTTCGTCAAATTTTTTAATACCTCCACTATCATATAATGCATCGTATAATATTTCTCCGCAAGGTAAATTTAAGTAGAATATTTCATTCTTTAAATCTTTTTGAAATTGAAATACAGTTGTTGTGCTCATTTCTACACCACCTTTGTATTTCTAAGTTCGAGTTTAAGTGGCGATTCTTTATATTTGTTTTTTCTATTGTTTCCGTTTGTCATTTTCTCATTCTCCTTTTATTTTTTTTTAAGCTTCCTTTTATTTTAGTACTCAAATTACCTTTACATTTGTTGTTCTGATTTTTTGTTCTGTGTAAATCTGTCCACAATTTTGACATTCCACTTCATCACCTACAAATTCTATTGCTGCACCGCATGCGTCACAGTGGTCTATTTCTTGATATTTCCTATTGTTCATGTTACTCATTCCTCTTTATATTTTTACTTTTTCCAATTCTTCATGTTTCTTGTTTCTGATTTTTCTTCTTCTTGGCTAATACAGGAAGATATCCATGTATCTTTTAACAGTTCAAATGCCTCATCGACTGTTTTTGTGTATGTAATGTCGATGATACTATCAAGGAATTCCAAATTTTCACGACTTAAATTTCCCCAATTTTCACTATTGATCGATTTTTTTGTCATTTAAACCACCTTTATTGGATTGTCTTTCTTTTTCCTATTAATAATAAATACTCTCAATACAAAGATAATTAATAGGACTTGAAATAGCCACGAATTCAATAGCACTATAATGAATCCGATTAAATTATATTCTGGTTTGAAAGGATATATATATGCACCAAGCAATACAACTATGCCTAATCCATAAAATATTATTTCATTCCATTTATCGAATATTTCCATCTTAATCACTCATCCGTTGGTGCTTCAGTTGGTATCAGTACTATTTTTTCTCCTTCCTTCACGATCTTGAAGTACTGTCCTTCTTTTGCAAATCCAGTAATGGATATCATGACACTGAACCCGCGCATGTTAGTTTTTCTTACAATTTCTTTTTCTGACATGATTAGTCCTCTATAGCTGTAAATCCATCTTCAATTTCTTGCTTGTTTTGTTCGTAATAAGCAAGAATGTCTGGTATTTTAGTTACTTTTCCCGTTGTTATTAATTCCCAGGATTTCTGTGATATGTTGTAGACTATAAGTCCACTTTCAGTCACCCTGTTATGCATTACGTTACTTATCTTTTTTCTAAGTTGTTCTCTGTTTTCTATCATATTTTTTTCCTCTTTTGTTTTCTTTTCCGATTTTGTGTCATGATTCACATGAATTATGACATAGTGCATAGTATGTAAGTAATAGTACTTATAGATTGTGGTCTAAAATCGGAATTGAAGGTATTCTATAGCTTAAAAGAGAATTTTAAGATACCCTATTGCTTTTTTATGGAATTTGGAATATTAGAAATGTCGGTATATGAAAAATTGATTAAGGTTGGATACAAGTTGGATACAGGTTGAAAATTAACTAATATCTATTTTTTTCAATGTTATACCACTCCAAACTCTTACTGTTGTTCTTGTTCTTGACATACCATCTGACTTTGTTACATGCTTCATATCATGTTTTGCGAATATTTTAAATTTGATTCCAAAATTAGTGTCATTGAGTGTCGTTTTCCCAAAGAGTTCACAATAATTAAGATACAAATTCCTGACTGAGCTTTTTTGAATGCTTAAATCAGCATTGTAATCAAAATATATATTAAAGAATTCATAGAGTGGACTTGATGTAATAATTGATGTATTTTTTGGTCTAAATATAACAATCATGCTGTCATGCATGCCGCATTTATTTGATACCCTATCACCAAAAGTATTAATACCGTCAAATTTTACTCGCTTTTTAATGAACCTAATTTCTGCTTTATCGTAAATATACTTATGAAATATTTTTGTAGATGTACTTACGGGAAGCAGCATTACACACAACTTTTTGTTGAATACTGCTTCCTCATAAGCTTTTTTTATAAAGGCTTCTTTTAATTTTTGAGAATATGGAGGGTTAATGTAATTTCTTTCACCCCAATCAATTGATAATCCATCAAAAGTTGAATTTAAAGGACATGGGTCGAAGTCGAAATTAAATTCATGATTTAATTTTTGATATAAACTATTTGGCGTTTTCCAGTTATTATGATTTTGTAGGTTTCTATTTTTCATATGCTAGAGATAGTTTTTTAGTTCATCAGATCATATACTTTAGCATTTGGATTAGATGAAAAACGCTAGGCTATGAAAAAAAGATTACTCTATTTCATTGCTAAGTTCATCCTGTCGTTTTCTAAGTTGCTGGCAACTGACACATTGTTCAATGTGATTTTCTATTTTTTCCTCATCTTCAGGATCGATTAAAAGCATTTCATTATGCACACCTGCATGTTTTTCAATTTGTTTTGTGAGTTCAAATAGTTCAATGATTTTCAATGTTCTTTTATCAGTTATTTTTCTCATGATAATTGTATCAGAATCTTTTTCTTTTTCGATACTGTAATGTTCATCGGGTTTTACAAAATTAGTTAGATCAATTCCAAGTAATTCGTTTATTTTTATGACTTTTCTTATCCCAGTAATTTTAGTGTCTTCTATGCATTCTTCCATGAAGTCTTAATTTTCGACTGCGGTGATAAGCTTTTTGTTGTAAAAGATGAGCATTAAAAAGAAGTTAGATCACAGATGCATTTAAAAATTGTGGATGATTAACCTTCTGGAATCGTGGCTGAAACTCTTCATGATATTTTCTTCTATATTTTCCACCGACATTCCAACACTTCCAACCATCTTCATTTTCGTCAGACATATTATCTACTTAGTATAATTACTACGTGATAATATATAAAGTTTTCCGATGGAAATGGATTGATTTAAATATCGTAAATTAATCAATTACTGGAGGTATCATTTCAATTTTCTCAAAATAATATTGCCAATTTTCTGGACTTAAGATTTCACCGTCTTTGAATTCTTTTAGTTTTTCTTGTAATACTATTATCACTACATCATAATCATTCATAAAAATATCTAAAAACATTTCTATCCGTTCATGAAATATATTCTGTTTAAATATCATTTCAATGTAATGACCTTTTTTATTAATGTCATAGTTTATTTTAGCACCATTTATTTTTTCTGGATGTTCTGCAATGTAACTTTTCCTTAATCTTGAACGAGTTGTATCTTTCCTGTTTTCCATTCTCCGTTCTAAGGATTTATCTAACAGTAAACTGATTCTTAAGTACTGGGTTCGTTCTAATTCTAATTCTAAGTATTCTTCTGCTTCTTTTTTTTGTTGTTTTTTCAAAGCTCCTGCTTCTTGGATTCGTCTATTGTATTCTCTTCTTTTTTGCTTCTGTTGATAGTGTTTTATTTCCATTCCTATTGTTATATCGCTTACTCTCATGCTGTCGCCTGATTTTTTGTAAAGTAGGATATTCTTTTTTTTCTTTCTTTTTTTTGTTTTATAAACATATTTCTATTATATTTATCAGGATTTCCAATAAAATTAAAGTAGAATTTTATTGATATATCGATGAAAAATTCTTCAGTGGGAAATTCGTGGCGGGGTTTATGTAGTAGTGGGGGGTGTCTATTTGTTGCCATTATTTCACCTTCTTGATAATCATAAAATCTGTCATATACTTCGTTTCCATTCTATTTGTTTTATATATTGTTTATGATTATGATTAATTTTATACATTCCAAACATAAACGTTTTAGCGAACAATTCATTAATTTTTATCCTGTCACTTACAATCGGAACTAATACCCTTGCTTCAACAAAAAATATCTTATGTTCTGAAATCATATATCCTTCCGATAGGTGTTTATTTAAATAATCCTGTATGTTGCTTTTCACCTTAAATCTTTCAACAAGACGGGCTTCAAAATGTCTTCCATAATTTATAATAACAGTATTCTTTTTATGTTTTAACTTTTGTTTTTCATCATCTAATCGTTTTTTATATTCTGTTTTTCGAGTGGCGTAACAATCGTATACACTCCTATGATACTTTCTGATTGTACTAAGTTCATCACGAAAATAATCAAGAACTGATATGGATTTCATACTACTCTCCGATTAAAAATTGTTCTGTTGGAACTTCATGATGTGGTTTGTGAGGTAGGGGTTTGTGTCTATTAGTTGCCATCATTTCACCTTACGCATGACTAATTCACCATGTTCCATAATCCATGTAATTTCATCACCTTTTTTTAGTCCTATTGAATTTGCCAGAACTATTGGAATAGTGACTTTTAATTGTCGTTTCGATTCAAGAATTTTATATGTTTTTTCGGAATTGTTTTGTGCCATATGATTTTATAATGGCAGTTGTTATATATAAGTATATGGTTTTATAATGGCAGTTTTAAAAAGAAGGTTTTATAAGACTTGGATTTTAAAGTTTCATAAAACAATAAAATAGGTCATTTCATAATATAGCATCTACCGATAGTGAAAATAAATATTGTCTACTTTTTACTATTTTTATCGCTACTATATCTCCTTCTTTTACTGGTGAAATATCCGGTAAGATCTTTTTTATCTGTTCTGGCTGGTTATCTTGAGGGCGGGTAATTCTGGCATCTTTGAAAATAATCTTATTAATACCGTCACATCCTGATTAATGATTATATGCTAACACAGTTAATTAAGATTTTCAATAGAAATAGTTAACCGCAGAATACATAAATGCTTAATAAAATATATATGGGCAGAATGCATTAGCAGAGCAGGATATGAGTGTCAATGTAAATCGTTATAAATGCGGATACTGCGGAGCTTGTGTTGGGGTTTGCCCCGCAGGTGCGCTTGAACTGGTGGAAACATGGATTGAAGTTGATGATACCTGCACAAGCTGCGGAGTATGTGCAAAAATATGTCCGGTCGGGGCGCTGGCGGTAATTAAATGAAATCCAGATACGATATTATTGTAGTTGGGGCAGGTCCTGGCGGTTCGATCGCTGCAAAAACCTGTGCACAGGCAGGACTGGAAGTGCTTCTCATTGAGAAAAGGCAGGAAATAGGAGACCCGGTTAGATGCGCAGAAGGAGTTGGAAAAGAAGGTTTAATGCGGCATATTGAACCGGATAATAGATGGATAGCTGCCGAATTAAAAGGCTCAAAAATATTTGCACCTGATGGGACCCAGATCAAAATGTCTGAAGAAGCGTCAAGCCAAAAAGCGGGTTTCAATCTCGAAAGAAAAGTTTTTGACCGCGTGCTTGCACAGCAGGCAGCCATGTCAGGCGCGGACGTTATGGTAAAAACAAGAGCAACGGGATTATTAAGGAGCAACGGAAGCATCTGCGGTATAAAAGCCATGTATATGGGAGAAGTCACTGATATCAAAGCCGACATTGTCATTGGAGCTGACGGTGTGGAATCGAAAGTAGGCAGATGGGGAGGAATAGATACTTCCTTGAAACCTGTGGATATCAACACATGCACCCAATTCCTTGTTACAAATATTGATGCGGGTGAATACAACAAATTTTACATGGGAGAAAAATATGCACCCGGCGGATACTTATGGTTATTTCCCAAGGGAGACCGTATGGCAAATGTAGGCCTGGGAATCCTTGGCAGCAAATGCGGTACTGTAAGGCCGATTTCATTACTCCATAAATTCATGGAAACTTATATGCCGCAGGGTAAGATCATTGAAATGGTAGTGGGAGGCGTCCCTGTAAGCGGACCAATAAAACAAACAGTGGCTGATGGTCTCATTCTTGTAGGGGATGCGGCCAGGCAGTCCGATCCCCTGACAGGCGGAGGTATCATCAATGCAATGGATGCTGGAAAAATTGCAGGGGAAGTTTGCATAAGGGCAAAAGAAAAAGGAGATTATTCGGTTAAGACATTGAAAGAATATGAGGATAGGTGGCGCGCCGTGATAGGGAAGGAATTGAGCACATCCCTGAAGGTTAAAAATCTTTTTGTTAAGCTTTCAGATGAGCAGTTAAACCAGCTTGCCCATTCTCTTTCTGGCATAGATACCAGTAAAATGGAATTGCCAAAAGTGCTGCCAATTTTATTTAAGAAAAATCCGAAAATATTGTGGGAATTAAGGACGCTGTTTATATAAATATACATACACCGGATAAAGCGCGCATGCGGCGCCTCTGCGTTCCGCTCCACTCGCTATTGTTTTTTGCTTCGCGGAGCAAAAAGGGAACGCAAATTAAAGATTTACTGAGTCTGGTTGAAAATCAGCAGGGCATCATTTGTCGGCATAGTCAAATTAGAGACTTTTTATTATCTTCTGGTACAAAAATAACCACAGAGCGCACAGAGGGCACAGAGAAATTACATCTCTGAGATCTCTGCGTTCTCTGTGGTTGATTATACCTTTTTGAAAAATTAAGGAATCTCAGCCCCATGAAGAAACCACAGAACAAAAGTTCTGCAGTTTTTTGAATTATTCCTTCCCGAAGAAGCTTCTCATCATCGGGTGCATTTCCATCATTTGCTGGCTTGCAATATCCTCATACAACCTGTACATGATACTGACTGTCAGCAAAAGGCCTGTTCCGCCTGCGCCGCCAAGAGTGCCAAGTAAACTTGCAATGAGTGTAAGAATACCAATAAACGCACCCCCGATCACTGTGACTTTTGGGATATATCGCTGCATTACACGTTCAAGAGTCCCACTGCTTCTGCGGTAGCCCGGGATCTGCATTCCTGACTTCTGGATCTTTTCCGCGACCTGCTTTGCACCCATTCCCGTAGTTTCAACCCAGAAGAGAGCAAAGATTATGCCTCCAATGATAAGCATGGACGCATCTGTGAAAACATGCAGGAATATCTTCCATAACGCAGGCTCTGCAACACCAAGACTCGTGAATCTGGGTCCAACAAGAGAAGGTATCCAGTCACTTGGCCCGTTTATGGGTGAAAGATAATACATAAGACCACCAACAGCGGTTCCTTGTTTGTAAGTTCCCAGTATCGTTATATTTTTGCTTGAAAGAATTAAGCCTACCATCTGGATATTCGCCTGGAGCGCCCTTACAAGGATCATAGGCAAAACACTTGCATATATAAGTTTAACCGGGAACCGTCCGCGTGCACCTCTTACAGCTGCATGGGCCAGGGGTATCTCGATACGCGTGCTTTCTACATAAACAACCATCAGATAGATAGCTATTGTACTTAACAGCGCAAGTATTCCTGCATTATAGAGGAATAGAACTTTGTTTGCCATTATATAATTCAAATCGATCCCGGAATTAGGACCAGCCATGAATATCCATTTGGGAATGATACCTATCGGCATTATTCCTGTTTCATCGGTGTTCCAGTTGAATAGGCCCTGGACGATCTGCTGCGATACGCCGGCTATAATGAACATTCCAACACCTGAGCCTATTCCCCACTTGGAAACTATTTCATCCATGTAGAGAATTAAAACACCGCCCATACAGACCTGGATGAATAGCAACAATGTTATATAGCTCACCGGAACCCCAAGCGTCGCTGCAAGCCCGGCATCTGCTTTCATAAATCCACCAAGAATTTGCGGCAGGGCTTCAAGAGCGATCATCACAAAAACAAGAAGTTTCTGCAAACCCTGGAAGATGGCCTGCTGATGTGGATCTGTTAAATCCATTTTTATGACATTTGCTCCCACAAGCAATTGCAGAACTATTGAAGCGGTCACTATCGGACCTATTCCCAGGACCATCAGTGAACCGGAAGCTCCGGCGAAGAATGCCCTGTAAAGTTCGAAAAGGTCGATCGAGCTTTTATCCAATCCAAATAGTGGGATATTGGCCAAAACGAAATACAGGACAAGAATTCCCAATGTCCATCCAAGTTTTTTCTTAAAATGCACATGACCTTCCGGACGTGTAACTGCAGGAAGGCGGTTCAATAGGGGTGCAAGACTTTCAAATGCCATATTTTATTACTCTTGTTTTGTCGATTCTGGTTTTTCTGACGGGGAAATTGTCTGCCCTTTAGCTTCCTCAATTTTCTGCCTGGCGACAGACGAGAACTCGGAAGCGGTCACAAATAATGGTTTGGTTACTTTTCCACTGCCAAGTACTTTTTCTATACCGATATTGCCAAGGTCAATGTGGAATGCATTTCCTTTCTTTTGCGCAAATCCATCTATTACCAATTGCTCAATGGCCTCATCGATCTCTCCTATATTTACAATGATCAAATCTGATGTCACGGACTGTGGGCGTTTGAATCCGTGCTTACCAAAAGTCAAGCCGCGTTGCATTGAGCGGACAAAATGATGCTTGCATGTTCCGGCATTTCCGCGCCCACCGCGGCTGCCTCCACCTCTTCTGTTCTTATGCGTGCCTCCGCCGCATGTCCTTGATCCCCTGAATTTCTTGGTTTTTTCTTTGCTCATAATTACCTCATTTTAGTTAACAGGGTATTGATTTCGGTCCCATGGAATCCAAGGTCTCCTCCTTCCTGGAAGGTTCTCTTGGTACCTTTTAAACCTTTTCTTGCCGGATGCATCCTGAAAACAGGTTTCATTTTAGGAATATCAGATATTGATGTGCTTCCTTCGCATATGGCTTTTGCCAGTTCCTTGAAGGATTTGAATGTGGTGTTCTCACCAAGGTATTCCTCAGTAAGATCATCCCCGCCTTCGAGCTTGCCTCTATTCTCAAGCATTTCTGCAAGTGTTTCCTGAGCAATGACTCCCCATGCAACGTAATCTTTTGCTTTATGGATCATTCCATGATAGGTGGGTGTCTCAGGGACTATCACACAGTGATTTACCCTGTCAAGGCGCAACATTCTTAAAGTATCCCTGATATCCTGCCTGGTTTTTACTTCTCCGCGAAGTTTTATTATAGCGTACATTTTTCACACCTTCATAGTTGTTGTCTTTATAAGTGCATTAAAAGTTGCTTTTGCGAAATTAAGGGTTGTTCGCGTCTCACCGCTAACTTTTGTCCAGACATCTTTTATCCCTGCAATTTCCAGCACTTTTTTAGCAGTTCCACCGGAAGCAATTCCAAGTCCTCTGGGAGCAGGCAATAGCCTGACTTCCACGCTTCCGGTTTTACCCTTTACTTCAAAAGGTACGGTATGGCCATGTCCGCAACCGCATTCCCACGAACCGCAGCCACGTTTGATGCCGATCACATTCATCTTGGCAGTGTCTATCGCTTTTCGGATAGCTATTCCAACCTGGACGTCCTTTCCTTCTCCGATGCCGATAAAACCATCACCGTTACCAACGATGACAGTTGCCCTGAATTTTACTCTTCTTCCTGAGTCAGTCATTCTTTGGACCATATTGATATCAAGAACTTCATCCCTGATCTCGGGCAGCAATGCATCCACAATCTGAGACTCTCTTATTGGTAATCCCGATGCAAGGGCTTCGCTCATGGTTGTTACCTGTCCCTCTTTGACCAGTTTACCCAATCTTGTCTGGGGGAACCATTCTTCTTTCTGTTGTTCAAATCCTTTGTCTCTCATTTTATTCACCTGAATTCGCCCTCGATCTTTTCTTTTACCGCCTGGAATTGTTCTGCAATATTGGTTTTCCTGAATTTGTCAATATGCTTGCCCATGATCCTGTCTTGCGACGGGAATATTGCCGGGTCATGGGGTATATCAAGACCTGCATCTACCGCACCTTTTAATGCGGCAAACAGCAATCCACCCCTGGTAGTATGGTATAATCCCAGATCAGTTATTGCCTCTGTCTGCCCTTTTTTCTTTGCCCGGTATCCAAGCAATAATCCTGCCAGATACGCTGACGTGATATTTCCGGTTGGGGCAGTATAGCCATATTTTTTTAAATCCTGTGTATTGGCACAGACGAGTGTTTCATCTCCTGCTGATTGAGGTACTATTATCTGTACCTGAGTGTTTTTCAGGCTTTTCCTGATTACGAGCCTGGGCTTTCTTGATATCAGCAATTGCTTTCTTGTGCGATAATCCGTTTTGCCCATCCTGACTCTTCTGAATTTTACTTTGTATCGTGAACCTGTTGCCATATTCAAGCCTCCCTGGCTTTAAGCTGTTCTATATGGGCAATAAGATGTGCCCTGCTTCTGTATTCTCCGCCTTTGGCTTTGCGGTATAATTTCCTGTAAGTTGAGACTTCAATGGTCTTGTTCTCTTTCATTTCTTTAAGTTGACTGCGCAATGCACGGATCTTTTTCATCCATTGTTCTTTCTTCGGGTTTCTTGCGCCTTTTGCACCCGATCTTGAGCCATGCCCCTTCCGGTGGCCGTATGCGCGTGTCTGGGCAACTTTTCGGGCTCTTCCGCGGCTTACTCCCTGGATATTTCTTTTTCCGATCTTCTCATCACGGATCAATGTACGAATATCTTCCCGCGTAAGAGCCGTTGCTATATCCTTGTACGCTTCGGGATTCATCCATACGCGGTTGACACCAATATCCATAACTTCTGCCGCAAGTCTTCTCTGATTTGCAAGATCTGTCATTTTAATCTACCTTCCTTGTGGGGTTTAAAATCTTTAAACCCAATTCTGCAGCTTTTTTCTCAATAATACTGCGCTTTCTTGCTCCCACTGTTCTGCCTATTCTGCCAGCCTGCCTGTCGGTCTTAAGAGATTCAACTTCTTTTATATTATTTACAATGATCTCTTCAAATCCTGATGGATGGAGCCCGCGGACAGCTGCCGGACTTCCATATCCTGCTTCGACAAGAGGACATTTTCCATGCTTTGAATACCTTGTCTTATTATGTATGCCGTCCGGTTTCCTCCAATAGTCTGCAAGCTTCTTCTTCTTATGAGAATCTGTCTGCTTGAATGTAGGTTTCTTGCTTTTCTGTTTTTTCCTTACATTAAGAAGTCTTTTTGTTTCCGTATCATGTGTGATAGTAATAGGCGATGCTTCGATTTTTTCAGTTGTCTTCTCCTCTTCTATCTTTTCTTCTTCGATCAGGTCAGCAGAGGCTTTGATCTTTTGGCCAAGTTTTTCGCCAATTCCTTTGATGTCGGCAATTTCTTCTTCGCTTGCATTTTTTATAGATCCGATTGTCGTGAATCCTGCATCATAAAGTATTTTTGCTTTGGCCTTTCCAACACCATCGATAGTTGTAAGCTGTGTTATCGCTTCATTTTCCATTATTTTCACCGTCCTGACTGTTCCACGAGGTAAATCCCGTCCTGGAACACCCTGGGATCAAATCTTTTGATTTTTGTAGCCTGGCGGATATTGGCTGCTGTCTGCCCTACCTCTTCCTTATTGATACCATTCAGGATGACCTGGTCACCTTTTATTGTAACTTTGGTATTACCAAGGATATTGGCTTTTCTTGCCTTCTTTTCGCCCAGGAAATTAGCAATTATTACCTTGTTCCCATCGGTCTTTATCTGGATAGGGAAATGTGAATAAACGACTTTCATCTTATATTCATATCCTTTGGTCACGCCTGTGATCATATTTTTTAAGTGGGACTCATATGTACCAAGGATAGCAGCCTGTTCTCTTCGTAGAATGTTCGTCTCCACAATAAGTTCGGAATCAGCTTTTTTTATGGCAACTCCTGGATACCAGAGTTTTTTCTGTAGCTGACCTTGCGGGCCTGTTATCGATACGTTGATATTATCGATATTTATATTGACGCCCTGGGGGATCTCTATAGTTCTTTTTGTTTCCATACTATCACCTAATAAACAAAAGCGAGTAATTCTCCGCCAATGCCATTATCCCTGGCTTCACTGTGGGTCATAACACCCTCAGGAGTCGTCAGGATAATAGAGCCGAAGCCCTTTGCTGGTAAATACCGTTTTTCCCATTTCTCAAAGTCGGTATTCTTCACAGCATGGCGCGGTCTGATTACACCGCACTTATTGATTTTTCCTTTAAGCTGTACCTTGAAATTTCCCGATTTCCCATCCTCTATGAATTCGAAATCGCCGATATAAGCTTTATCTTTCATGACTTTAAGCACGTTTCCTATTAGTTTTGAAGCGGGCTTAATAGTGCAATCGGATTTGCCTATTATTTCTGCATTTTTTATTGTTGATAACGCATCTGCAAGTGGATCTAATAACATTAAAATCACCTATGTATATTTCTCAAAGCCCATCTGGTATGCTGTGTCCCTGAAGCACTGCCTGCAGAGGTATAATCCATATTTCCGGACTAGCCCCTGTTTCCTGCCGCACCGTTTGCAGGCATTGGCGCCGGCCCCAAATTTTTTATTGCTTCGTTCCATTTAAATTACCTCCACACCGTACTTCTCTTTAACAAAAGAAATTACGTCGTCTTTTTTCAATCTGTGGTCATGGGATACTTTATGTTTCTCAATTTTTCTTGATTTTATCCTGTATCCTGCTCTTTTTAGAGCCACGTTGATATCCATTCCGTAGATGCCAATTGAAGGATCGTATTTCATTCCCGGGAAATCAGTATGTTCCTCAACCCCGAAAGAAAAATTCCCATTTTCATCAAATTGTGTTGCGTTTATCTTATTTTCAATGATCTTCAATGCGATTGTAAGGAACTCCTGGGCATGGGGTCCCCTTAAGGTCACTTTGCAACCGATCGGTTCATTTTTCTTGATTGAAAAATTCGGCAATGTTTTCTTTGCTATGGATCTGACGGGTTTTTGCTTGACAATAGTTCCCAGCAATTTTTCTGCATTGGTCAATCGCTCGCCTGATTCTCCTGTACAGATATGTACAGTCACTTTATCAATTGAAGGTATTCTCATCGGATTCATTTATACCACCTTGATCTGAGGTGTGGTTTCACCTATTACATATACATATTCTTCAATTGTCTCAAATTCACTTTCATTGGATATGGCTACCATGTTCGTTCCTGAGCCTCTGACTTTTCGGATCTGCTTGATCTTCCCGATTTCTCCGGAATGTTCGCCACCTACGATCATTGCAAGATTTCCGGTTTTGTAGCCTATGTGTTTTATTATCTTGCGGTCTTTGGTATCAAGAATTACAGTATCAAAAGTCTTGTAATCATTGGATGCAAGGATATTGGAACCATCATGAAGGTTAAGCTGTACAGCTCCTTTCCTGATGATTGTTTTATTGTTTATCCTGCAAAGCTTTCCAGCGTTTGCATCTTCTTTGAACAGTTTGAACCTGTTCTTTGAATCAAAAAGAACACGATAATATTCATTAGTAGCGGGTAATGATATTATATCGAAAAGACCGACCATGTATTTATAATCGGTTCTTACCACACCGTCTATGCAAATGTTCTTTTCATTAATTATCCTTTTAGCTTCCCTTGCATTGTTTGCGATCTTAAGGATGTCACGTACGACCACAAGTAATGGAATACCGGTTTGCGTTGAATGGGCTCCCGGATTAACTCCAACTACCCAGTGATAAGTTTTTCTGGTAACAGGCCATGATATGGGCGCTGCTACTCTTTTCTGATGTGTTGCCATTTAATCACCCAGGCGTTTTTCATCTTTTGTTTCTAATTTCGTTATCATTACGTTCGAAGGTTGTACAGGTCTTGGCACTTCTGTGCCATCAGATTTTGTAACACTAACACCATCAACGGTAATTGTCATACTTGTAAGATTAACTACTGCTACCTTTCCTTCTTTGCCTCTATGGTCACCGCGCATTATTTTAACAGTATCTCCTGCACGGACAGGAATACTTTTTATTTTATGTTTTTCCCGAAGTTCAGTACTCAATATCGCACCTATGAATTTATGCCTGATATGGAGAGGAGCCTGGAATCTTGATTTTCTTTGTTTTCTTGGTTGTGTTGATACCATTTTTCTCACCTACACTATTATCGAAGCTGCGGATGAAATTTTTGAATAGCGTTCCGCTGCTTCCCTGGCTACAGGTCCTTTTATTTCCGTACCCTTGGGCACGCCTTCATCATCTACGATCACTACTGCATTATCTTCAAAAGAAACCCTCATTCCATCCGGGCGCCTGAATTCTTTTTTCTGACGTATTATAACAGCCTTAAACATCTGTTTCCTTGTTTCCGGACTCCCTTTTTTTACACTTACGATAAGCGTATCTCCTACACCGGCGCGAGGATATCTATTTCTGACACCGCGATATTTCAATACCGATATGACCTCTACAATTCGCGCGCCTGTATTATCAGCAACTTCCATTCTGGCCGCCGTGTTTATGGCGCGGGGTATTTTTGCCTTCATCCCTTTCATTTTAGCACCTCTATTATTACATAGGATTTTGTCTTGCTCAAGGGGCGGCATTCAGCAATCATTACCTTTGACCCTTCTTCTGCATTCATGCAAGGAGGGTTATGAGCGTGTACTTTGGTTTTTCTTTTTTCATATCGCTCGTATTTTGTGTTCTTTTTCACATATATTCTCTGCACGACTACTGTTTTTTCCATTTTATCGCTTACAACTACTCCACTTAGAACCTGCCCTCTGACAGGCAGTGTTCCATGAAATGGACAATTTGGGTCTATGCATTCTTTTGTTGGCGGTTGAACATCCAACCCAATATCACGTGTCATTATTATACCTCTTTTATTTCCTGAATTTCTTCTTGAATTTTGTCTGGATTCTGTTTTCGGGTTGCGAGAGCAATAATCTTCCGTCGACTTTTAGTGTTAAAGGCAAGTAACGTTTGCCGTCAACTGACGGAATTGTGAATATAAAAGATGAACAGGACTTTGGAATGTTTTTTTCCCGGACATCAGTTTCTATAGTCAATAAATTCTTTGTTTCATTGACTATTCTTCCCTCAATTCCGATGAGGGATCTGTTCGTGCTGTCCACTACCTGTGTATCAAGACCTATGAGTTCATGGTGTATGATATTCTGTGGTGTCAGCTTCATTATTTATTTTTCTCCGTCTGGATCGTTTTGATCCTTGCGATCGTTCTTTTTATTTCTTTCATCTTTCCCGGACTTTCAGGGGCGCCGCCTGCTGAAGCAATAGCGCGCTCCCTGATCAACTCCATTAATATTTTATCCAGTTCCTCTTGCCTCTCATCATTATTCATTTTCCGTATTTCATCACTTCTCAATATTGCCATGACTACTCCTCCATCTTATGGGTGCGTGATGCGGGGTGCCAGTAATCGTATTCGGAATGTTTATGTTCTAAGACATCGCCATGCATCCTTTCTTCGATATTGCCGGTATGGATCTCTTCAGGAACTGTTTCCTTTTTTGTTTCAGGAACTGGTTTTATATTATCTGGTTTTACGTTATCTGGTTTTGTTTCAACGGGAGCAGCCTTTATGAGTTCTTTGATACCTTCCGGTTTCTTTCCCATAACTGCAGTTTCCTGTGGAATTGTGATCTCTATTATCTTAAACCTGCCCGGGAGTTTAACACTTGGTCGGATTAACCGTACACGGCATCCGATAACTCCAAGTTTCTTTATCGCAATGGCAAATCCTTTGTCGACCAGTTCCATTGCAGGATTTCCTGCGTGGAGCATATTGCCTGCCACAAATTTTTCAGTCCTCTTCCTGGGGCCCGTCAATTTGCCGGCAATATCAATTTCACATCCGAGCGCTCCCGATTCCATTATTCTTCTTAGCATATTATGGCCGGCTTTCCTGAAGTAGAGACCTCGTTCTATTGCTCCTGCTAATCTTGAGGCCATCATCTGGGCGTTCAGTTCAGGGATTTTTACTTCCTGGACATCTATTTGCGGATTATCAACACGGAAAACAGTTTCAAGGTCATGTGTAAGCTTGTGTATAGTCCTTCCGCCCTTTCCTATTATCATTCCGGGCTTTTCAGCAAAAATAGTCACCTGGGTACCCATCGGGGTCCTGTTAATATTCATGCCTCCATAACCTGCCCTTTCCAATTGTTTGGAAAAGTACTCTGCCAGCTGGGTCTTATCATACCCGTTCTTGACGAATTTTTTTTCAACGCCCATTATTGCACCTCTGCTATCATTTCTACTGTAACTGTTTCCTGTCTCTTGGGCGTTGCTCTTCCCTGTGCTCTGGGGAACTGCCCCATATAAGTATGGCCCTTCTTTGTTTCTACATGAATAATCCTCATGGATTCAGGATCAAGACCTTTGTATGTGGCATTACTTTGTGCATTTTTTATAATACATAAGAATTCCTTAGCAGCTTTCTGCGGGTATCTGCCAGAACACATTCCTTTCCTGTGGGGGATATTCCGTGTGAATCTTTTATAAGGCACCGCCTGTTTCAATGCAGCTACGTTTTCAAGAAATTTCTGCGCAATATCGAGTTTCATGCCTTTTATCGCTGTTGCGATCTCATGTGCCTGTTTTCTTGAAATATGAAGTTCCTTGCCCATAGCCTTGGATGTTTTTTCAGGCGCTGGTTCAATAGAGAAATTTAATTTCATGTAAATCACTTCAATGGAACGAATTTGCTTGATTTTGTTGCACCGATGCCTGCTGCCCCATGCGAAACTTTCTTTCGTGTAAGCACAAATTCACCGAAATAATGACCCATCATCTCAGGAATAATATCGATCGGCACGAATTCTTTACCGCTGTGGATCGCGATTTTCAAGCCAACCATTTCAGGAAGGACTATCATGTCCCGTAAATGTGTCCTGATGCCCTGGTCTTTTATTTTTACTTTATGCAGTAATTTTTTATGATCTTCTGAAAATCCGCGCTGGATAGTGCGGCGCTGTCTTGAAGGAACAAGCAGAGCGAACTCATCATGACTTAATTTTTTGAGCTCCTCTACTGATTTCCCTCTGAATGTGAATTCACCCTTTCTCTTTGGTATTTTCGATGATTCTTTTCTTGCCATTTAACTCACCTCTTTCCTGTCCTTCTTGCGGCAATAGAGCCGACTTTTCTTCCTGGCGGCGTGCCCCTGGCTACTGTCTTTGGTCTTCCAGGATGCTGGCGTCCTCCGCCTCCGAACGGATGGTCAACAACATTCATTGCTACACCCCTGCTTCTTGGCCATTTGCGTGCCCTTACTTTCATCCTGTAGAATTTCTTTCCTGCCTTGACGAACGGCTTCTCAGTACGTCCGCTTCCTGCGACGACCCCTATGGTTGCCCTGCATTTCGGATTTAGCCATTTCATCTCTCCACTTGGCAATTGCACTACGGTCTTGCCCACATCATGCGCAACAAGGATCCCGTACATGCCTGATGCGCGGGCAAATTTGCCACCGTCGCCAGGCTGTGATTCTACATTGCAGATAGGTATCCCTTCAGGGATTTCTGCCAGTATAAGGGTATTTCCCGGTTCCACTGGAGCTGAAATACCGCACTGTATCATCTGGTTGACTTCCGTACCTTCAGAAATAAGCATCAAGCGTTCCTGCCCGTTATCGAATGATATGCGGGCAATAGGAGCCGAACGTGCGGTATCATGTATGATCTCAAGCACTTTTCCGGTTACGATTCCTTCTTCCACTTTCAAATGCATTAGATTCGCTTTGAATTTATGAGACGGTGCGGTATATGTAGGAGAACCTTTTCCCCTACTTTGACCCATTATTCTTTTTCCCATTTTCTCACCTAGAATATTCCCAGCCTTGAAGCAAGTTCTGTCGCAGTATCTGGGTCTGCGAAATTCACAATAGCTTTCTTTTTTCCTTTTGAGGTCATCATCATATTGACGCTTGCCACTTTGACTTTAAAAAGTGTCTCAACCTCTCTTTTCACATTGGTTCTGTTGTCATTGATATCAACGATGAACTGGAGAACATTGTTATTTTCAGCCATCAGCGTTGCTTTTTCTGTGACATAAGGATGCTGTATCATTGCATTTTCTCCTCTAGTTTTAATATTGCAGACTCGGTATATATTGTCAGGCGTCCTGCATGCGTTCCAGGAGCCAGTAATTCTGCATTGAGCTGGTCATAATTTACTACATCAACACCTGCAAGATTGCGTGCAGCCCTGACTACACCTTTATCTTCCGCGGTGACGATCAAAATGCTTTTTGGCTGTTTATATCGCCTGCCTCTGAGCTTACCTTTGCCTGCGCGGACTCTTGTGTGTTTTGCTCTTAGGATATCATCATACAAATTAGCTGCCTCAAGGAATGATTTTACATCCTTTGTTCTTATCAGGGCGCTGAGTTCATCAGCAACGACTAAAGGCAATGATGCAGAGAATTGATGTCCTCTCTTTTTGACAAGTTCAACATTTCCAGTAGCGGCAACCGCTGATCTTATGGCTTTCTTTCGCTCCTTGTCGTTGATCTTTTCAGTCCTGTCAGTTTCAGGCTTGGGGGGATGTGCCTGTCTGCCTTTAACAGCCTGTGGGATTCTTGCAGCTTTGCTGCCATTCATAATTCTGGCGACACGTGATACGCCTCTGCCAGGTCCCCACCCTTCAGCGGATGTCCTCATTCCCGCATACATATGCGCTCCATAAGGCTGCATGCGATTCGCCTGGGCCGCCAGTACTGCCTTCTTAATAAGGTCTGGTCTGTATGGCTCATCGAACAGTGTTGAAGTAATTTTTTTCGTAGATTTTCCGGATAAATCGATTATATTCAAATCCATGGGATCACCCCTGTTTTGACTCAAGGCTTATATAAGTTATTTCAGGTGCCTGGCCCTTTGTTTGTTTCTTTGGTCTGATAGCGGGTCGCATGCGGACTAACCTCTTGACAGGCCCGGGTACGCTTCCTTTTATAATAACATAATCATTCCTGACAATACCGTAATTTAGGAATCCGCCTTCAGGGGTAACGTTCTTTCCATCCTTACCCACCTGCATGATCCTCTTATTAAATTCGGTTCTCTGGTGGTATCCTGTTTGCCCCAGTTGTGGAACTCTCCAGCTTACATGTGATGGATGCCACGCCCCAAGAGTGCCGATCTCCCTTACACTTCCTGCTCTTGAATGTTTGGCTTTCTGGAGCTGGATCCCCCAGCGTTTTACCGGCCCCTGAACTCCTTTTCCGATTGTTATTCCAACAAGATCTATAACATCGCCATTATTGAATACATCGCCAATACCGACGTTTTTCCCCAGGAGACCTTTTGCATACTGGAAACGTGCCATCAGGTCAGTCCCGCCAATATTGTTCTCCATGATCTCCGGTCTTTTTTTGGGAATTCCTGTTACTTTATCGGGCATTGTGTACATTACTACCCTCAAATCGTTTGCTGCACCGTCTTTGATAAGCTGCTCGATCCTGGCAATAGCTGCTGGCATGTCGTGTTTCTTGGGTACGGTTATTGCCCGGTTGAGTTCTTTATCCAGCTCGGTTGTCCATGCTTCTGCGATAGCAGTTGCCCCATAAGCGCTATTTTTATATAGCCTGATAGCTGCAACTTTCATAGCAGGAACTTCCATAATTGTTACCGGTACTGAAATCTCCATCCCGTTCGTTAAACTGTTTGGGATCTCATCCCTCATCATGAGATGTGTCATGCCGGCTTTGTACCCTGCAAATCCTAAAAGCTTTGGCTCCTTTTGAACAGGCCATGCTCTCACACGAGGTACTTCGCTTCTTGCTCTAACGCGCGGACTGTATGAAATAGAACCGCGTCTTGGTCTGTGCGGATGTGACATTTTTCCTCCTTTTCGATATAATATAAATTAATACGTGGGAGTATTTTTACGGCAAGTGCATACCCAATATAGGTTATTGCAAATATGTCTTCACAAATAGATTTTGACTTACACGCATTTTACGGGCATACGATAGCCGCATTGGCCCTTTGCAATTCATCAAACCGACTTTGATCGACTTCAACTTGCGTAATTTATACGCATCGTACTTTGTGCCTTAAATGAACAAGAAGTATATAATGCTTTGGTGATAAAATAGAAAAAATAACGCTATACTTTAGACCACTTTTCCCTATTCGCAGGGCTTGAGATAAAGCTTTTTATACCATTTGGACTATCTACAAACTACTTGCACCGATGGTCTAGTGGCTATGACTTTAGCCTTCCAAGCTAATAACTCGGGTTCAAATCCCGATCGGTGCATCTCTTTTTACAAAAGAACAAAACAGTACCATACTCAGAATTTTAGACGGTTCTTACAAATTCAACATGTTGATTCTGCTAATGGTTTTTTTAATTTCCTGATTTCCTCTCTTCTTGGATATCCCCATATATCCTTTCTTGACTTAATGGGATTCTCTCTAAGTTCATGATCAATTTTGAAGAACTTCTGCTGCTGGAGTTTGTTTCAGTTCTATAAGTTCGATGTTCTTTTCCATATTTTTGCATTTTACGATATCTTCAATAATCTATAGTATGCTGCCCCTGTGCAGGGTTTACAATAAATTTCATTTCCTTTTATTTCAGTCAGGCTCTCAGGTAGCAGCTCACCGCATTCTTTGCATGTTGCTATTCCAGTTTTTTCAAATTTTTGATCCCTGTTTATCTCAACCTCCTGGATAAGAAAATGTTTTTCATCCATATCCAGTAATTGTATGCCAAGCTCCTCTTCCTCTTCATGGAAGAGCTTACCAAGCCGCATCATCCATTTATTCATCAGCGTTGAGTGCTTATTTGCTTCACCCTTAAGTGCAACGCGCACGCCTTTTTTCGTCCTGGCATCTCCAAGAGTGAGAGCAAGCTTTCCATAATCTTCAACAAAAGCGCTCCCGTGTCCAAGGGTGCAGCCGGTCGCAGCCTGCATGGCATCTGCAAGGCATCGTGCTGTTTCGGATATCCCGATAAGATACTTATCTCCCTTTTTAGTGTTCATTCGAACAAGCGCAATCTCACTCATTCTTAATCCTAGAGCAATACCAGGCGCCAGATGGCCGTGAAGATCTATTGCAAGATTTACGATTTTTTTATCCATGATTCTCCTCTTTTATACATTCGTGGCTGTTGAATTTCCAGCAGTATGAAAGTATCATCCCAGCAAGGAATCCCGATGCCATGTTAATTGCAAAAGAAGTGACTGCTACAATCAGCATAGCTTTCATTGGCTGAATCGCCATTGGTAGTCCGAATATGAAACCATTGAATATATTAAAAATCCCACTAAAGACGAGTATTGGGGAAGGATTCATGCCTGAAATAGTCACAACACCAACCAAAAATACGATAAAAGTACCCAGGTCTCCAAGTGAACCTGCTATTTCATTTCTATCGAACCGTATGTTCAGTTTTTCAAAATTTATTCTCTTCATAAATTATTGTATGATGATGCTCTCGTAGAATTTCTTATACCTGATTCTCCTAACTGAATAGATGGACTTCAACTAATTCGCCTTTTTTCATATTCCTATCTGTTAACACATATCCATCCACGATAGTGGATCGGGGGGATGCCGAGATGATCGCAGTCTCATATTCCTTATCAAACAGTTTCATACCCGAATTTTTATATCCCATTGTATTTGCCATGTCTTGCGCTATTTTCACGAAAAGAATGTAACAAAAACCTTCTTCCTGGAGCAATACATCCTCATTTATCGTTAGTTTGCAGGTTGCTCTGGGTATTTTTGTGAAATAACTTCTTACCACCATTTCAAGGGCTGCAAAAGCGCCTGTGGGCTTACCCGGAAGGCTGAATACGGGAGTGTCGTTGATTATTCCCACTGCTATCGGCTTACCAGGCCGTATTGCGACCCGATGGAATATAATTTCACCCGTTTTGTCAATGATATCTGCAACATAATCGCGCTCGCCCACTGACACGCCGCCCGTTGTAAAAACAGCATCATGTTTTTCACAGGCTTTTAGCAGGATTTTCTTTGTTTTATCGTAGTCATCGGGCACCGTGCCAATAAATGTGGATTCGCATCCCAGTTCCTTCATGAAGCCCTGTATTAACACCGCATTGGTATTTTTTATCATTCCGTTATGAATCTCCGTGCCCGTAGAGATTATGCCTGTTCTAATCTTTCTGAATACCGGAACTTTTTCGATACCAAGGCTGTATAAAAGCGCAGCGCTCTGGGGCATTATTCGATGATTTTCCTCAAAAATCTTATCCCCTTTCTTGTAATCCGAGCCCGCACGGAACACATTTTCCCATTTTTTTAAACTTTTGCCGAAAAGGTGATCTTTTTTGACCTGTGCATCTTCAATCTTTAGCACAGCATTCGCGCCCTGCGGGAGTAATGCACCTGTCGCTATTGCCATTGCTTCACGGCCATTAAACTTTGCCATGCAATCACCTGCATATACACTGCCTGATATTTTCAGGGGATACCCATCTTCGCAACGAACAGCAAACCCATCCATTGCAGCTATATCGAATTCAGGAGACATTGAACCTGCAAAAATAGTTTCACTGAGTTCCCTACCTATGGAATCATTAAGATCGACCAGTTCAGATTCACGCCTGAAGTAATATTCGTTCTTTAACTCGTTTATTTTTTCAATCGCTTCTTTAAGTGATATTGGTGATTTCATATTTTGCACATCACCTGTTTGAGGTTATTTTTATAATATGGCAGTTCGACTTCAACTCCCGTCTATAAAATATTTTTTTCTCCGGTGCATCTGGCGTTCTTTAATAAATGCAGCTCTTGATTCAAGCGTTTTTTCTAAACTATTTATATCAACCATATATGATTAAAATACATTATGATGTAGTTGTATAAATTCATTTTCTAAAGAAAAATTCTATTAACAGCAATTATTCACAATAAAAATTCTAATACTTACGGCAATAATGTCAATATCTTTTAATGTATGGGAGGATAAAGCGATACATAACTATTTGGAATGAGTTTTATGATATCCGAAAAAAAAATGATTCTGTTGGTTATACTATCATTTGTGATTATAAGCGGATGTCTTGAACCAGAAGGAGTTGTAAAAGTCAACTTATCAAATCGTACAACAGACAATATCGATAATTCTGATGAACAGATTCTCAGGATTGCAGTATCTTCAATCATTTCGCCCGATGAGACTCTGGTTTATTATCAGGATATGTTCGATTATCTGTCTCTGAAAATGGATGTTCCAGTGAAGCTTGTCCAACGTAAGACCTATCAAGAAGTAAACGACCTCGTTCGGAAAAATAGCGTGGATGCAGCTTTTGTATGCAGTCTTGCATTTATAGATGGAAAAGACCAGTTTGGCATGGAACTCCTTGTAGTGCCCATAGTGCGAGGAGAACCTCGCTATTACTCATATATTATAGTGCCGGATGACAGTAACATCAAATTGCTTGAAGAATTGAAAGGAAAGACATTTGCCTTCACGGACCCACTCTCCAATTCAGGAAAGCTATCGCCTGAGTATATGATAGCGAAGATAGGTGAGAACCCGGAAACTTTTTTTAAGCTCACATTTTTCACTTACAGCCATGATAAATCCATCCAGGCGGTAGCCGAGAAGATGGTTGACGGCGCTGCAGTGGATAGTCTGGTCTGGGATTTCAAAAATGCAACATACCCGAGATTTACTTCAAGAACTAGAATTATAAGTAAGTCTCCTCCATATGGCATTCCTCCTCTGGTGGTCTCAAAAGACATTGACCCGGTTCTGAAAGAGAAATTGCGCAAAATTCTTCTTCAAATGCATGAGGATAAAAAGGGAAAAGAGATACTGGATAGAATTATGATAGACCGGTTCTCAGAAGCTAATGACAGTCTCTATGATTCTGTAAGAGAGATGAAAAAGGTAGTCAGCGATGCTAAAACAAAAGATACATAGTATAAATAATTTCATTGGTGGGGGATTGGTAAGGAATTTTGTTGTCTGGATAGTCGTTATAATAATGCTCCTTGGAGTCCTGACCACTATTTTTGTGCAGGTAAGCCTCACAAAGACATTGTCAGAAGACCTTCGTGAGAGAGGACAGGTCATATCAAGGAATCTGGCAACAAGCATTCTAGAATCTATACTGATCGAGGATACGGTATATGTACACAGACTCGTTGAGAATACAAAAAAGACAGAAAAAGATGTTAAATATATTTATATAACCGATGCGGGGGGTAAAGTGCTGGCGCATACATTCGAAGGCGGTTTTCCAGGCGAACTTTTCACTGTTCAGATAGATCAGGAAAATAGTCCCCATCTTCTCGATACGGGTGATGGCATTGTCATTGATTTTACTGCGCCAATATTGGACGGAAGGGCAGGTTTTGTCCATATCGGAATGGATGAAACGTCTATGCATGAAAGGATAAACCAGACAAGCCGGGCAATAATCGCTCTCACTCTTCTTGTAGGGGCTCTGGGTGTCTTAATGGCGTATATAGCGGGAAATTATCTGACAAGACCAATACGTTCCCTGGTAAAAGGAACCGAAGAAATAGGCAGGGGGAATCTTGGATATCAAATAAAAACCGACTCAACAGATGAAATAAATATTCTTTCAAAAGCATTCAATGAGATGTCATATAACCTGAATAACAGCATAAACGAACTGCGTGAATCAGAAGAGAGATATAAAAAACTCGTTGACAGTATAAGTGATGCTGTCATATTGATAGATTCACAAAAAAAGATCCTTTCCTGGAATAGTGGGGCTCAAAAGATATTTGGCTATTGCTTAGAGGAAGTTGCAGGCAGTAAAATTAATATATTGTTTTATACAATGAAAGGGGCTGATAATTCGGAAATACCGGATGGTGAGAACGTTTTCAAGAGAAATGATGGCTCTAATTTCCCCGGTCTTATAAGTAATAAACCATTGCAGGATCGTCGCAATCCTGGCAATGTTGTGGTTATCAAAAATATTACAGAACAGAAGGAGATGGCAAATCTTGAAACACGGCTCATTCAATCAGAAAAGCTTTTCATGTTAGGTAAATTGGCTGCTGGAGTAGCTCATGAGATAAACAATCCCCTTACCACTATATCCCTTCACACCCAGATAATGTTAAAGAAAACGTGGGATGAAAAAACTGACCGCAGACTCAAGATCATTAATAAGGAAACGAATAGAGTAGCACGTATTGTGAAGAGACTGCTTGAATTCGCGCACGAGTCAGAACCCAAAATAGGTTCGATAGACATAAATAGAGAGATAGATAATGTGCTAAATATCCTCGAACCACAATTAGATAGTATGAAGATAACCACTGACCTTATGCCTCTTCCATTCATCATGGCTGATAGTGAACAGATCCAACAGGTTATCATGAATATATTGACAAATTCAATACAATCTATAACAATGGACGGAGAAATAATTATAAAAACAGCAGCAAAACATAATCATATAGATATCAGCATAACCGATAATGGTTGCGGTATTCCGCAGGATAATATTGGAAGAATATTTGATCCTTTTTTCACGACCAAAATGCCAGGCGAAGGAACAGGACTGGGATTGTCGATTTGTTATGGGATCATTAAAAAACACAAAGGTTCGATCGACGTAAAAAGTGAAGTTGGAACTGGAACAACTTTTACAATAAGATTACCGATTTGATATTATGAAAAATATCCTGATAATTGAGGATGAAAAAGAAATCCGGGAAGGGCTGGTAGAACTTCTGGAAGATGCAGGGTTCTTAGTAGATTCTGCCGAGAATGGTCAACAAGGGCTTGAAAAAATCGGGAAAAGAGATTTTGATGTCATTGTGACCGACCTCATCATGCCTGTTGTTGGTGGAATGGAAGTATTACGGGAAACAAAACATATAAAACCACACACCTGTGTAATCCTGATCACAGCTTTTGCTACTGTTGATAATGCAGTTGAAGCCATGAAAGCAGGGGCATCAGATTACATCACAAAACCATTCAGAATAGATGAAGTTCTAATAAAAATACGAAAGGTTCTTGCAGTGGCAGAATTTGATAAATCTCAAATCTTTGATACGGATCTGATCAAGGCAATCTCAAATAAAACAAGAAAGGATGCAGTAAAACTTCTTTATAAGGCAGGTAAACTTAAGTTTACAGAGATACAGCGCGGTCTAGATATTGAAGATGCCACCAGGTTGAACTTCCATATGAGAGTGATGAAGGAACATAAGATCATAGAGCAGGACGGGGAGAAATTTTATATGCTAACACCTGTTGGAAAGAAATTGTTTGAAGTTTTAAGAAGTGCTGATCTTTGAATTTTCTCCAGGCAAAACTCATTGACTGGAATTTTTCTTCCTGTAAAATCAATTAATTAGAAATTTTTTTCTAAAAAATCTTTAATATGTATATTGCTTTACATAATTAATAATTAGCTTTGGATGTGACAAAGATATGATAGGATCTCAAGAATTGATAATTTTATTTGCTGCAGTCCTGCTACTTTTTGGAGCAAACAAGTTACCTGAGCTGGCGCGCTCTATGGGAAAAACAACAGGTGAATTCAAGAAGGTAAGAATTGAATCTGAAAAAGAAATTAATGAAATTGATCTAATAAAAAAATAGATGTGGAATAATTATGAAAAGGAGGCTGTAGTATGGTATTGGACTTAAGAATGAAACGGAGAAGTTTTTTAAAAATTGCAGGTGTAGCAGGCGCTGCAACCCTTGGACTTGGTTTTGGCGGAACTGTTATTAGAGCGCTTGCCCAGGGCACTGATGCGGTCACGGAAGAAAAATGGGTCTCAAGCGTATGTATCCAGTGTCCTGCAGGATGTGGAACTAAAGTCAGAGTGATCAACGGGAAAGCTGTCAAGATAGAAGGGAACCCGGATCATCCTTACAGCAATGGCAAGCTATGTCCTAAAGGATACGCTGGACTTCAATTGCTTTATGATGTTGACAGGGTAAAATCCCCCATGAAAAGGACGAATCCTAATAAAGGTCCGAACGAGGATCCAAAGTTCATGGAAGTCTCATGGGATGAGGCGCTCAATGACATAGCTGCACGATTGAATAAGATCAGGAATGAAGGAAAATCACATACTGTCGCTTTCCTCAGCGGCAGGAACCAGGGAAGAGCGGGCTCAGTATGGACAACTTTCACGAAGCTGTATGGTACTCCCAATAATATTGGTCATAGCTCGATATGTGCAGATGCAAGTAAAAAAGCAAGGTTATGCATGGATGGAACGGATGATTACTGTGCTTATGACTGGGATAACTGTAATTACGTGCTCAACTTCGGGGGCGCAACCCTCGAGGCATGGAGACCTACAAATCTGATGCTTCAGAAATGGTCGCACATGCGAAGAGGGAGACCTATCAGGGCAAAGCAGGTCATGGTAGACACAAGATACTCCACGACCGCAATTAAAGCTGATGAGTGGCTACCAGTTAAACCAGGAACAGACGGCGCACTGGCTCTGGGGATCTCACATGTCATTCTTACTGAAGGATTATGGGATAAAAGCTTTGCAGGTGATTTCAAGACACCAGGACGAAAGTTCACCACCGGAGAAACAGTGACAAATGAAGACTTTGAAGAAAAATGGACTTTGGGGCTTATAGATTATTGGAACAATGTCCTGATTAATTTTACACCAGCAAAAGCAAGTGAGATAACAGGCATCCCCGCTGAGCAAATCATCCGGATAGCAAAGGAATTCGCAACAGCAAACCCTGCCATAGCAGCAGGCGAAAGAGGTGCAGGCGCCCACACCAATGGTACTTACAACCACATGGTGATCCATTCTCTTAACGCACTTGTCGGAAGCATGTTCGCTAAAGGCGGGGTGATGTACCAGATGGGTGTGCCCTATGCAAGTCTTTCTTTGAAGGACGACGATTATATGGATGATATCGCCAGGAAGGTTGAAACAGAATTCAAGGCTCATACTCTTGAAAGAATAGATGAGGCAAAGAGCGATGAATGGCCTATTGCCAGCAATGTATACCAGAATGTGCCTGATCATCACGCAAAGGGTGATCCCTATAAACTGAGTATGATCTTCACCTATTATACCAATCCATTATTCTCGATGCCAAATCCCCAGCGGGCAAGGGAAGCTTTTAAAGATGTTTTCATGGTCGAGACCTCAAGTTATTTGAGCGAAACAGCTCTTTATGCGGATTATATACTGCCGGATGCTTATTACATTGAGAGAAAGCAGGATATGGCAGTATATGCAAGTTCAGGTTATCCTGTTACAGGATTTAGAGAGCAGGCAGTAAAACCAATATATAATAACAGGGATTCAGTGGATGTAATAATAGACCTGGGTAAGAGAATAGGCGGAAAAATGGGAGAGTATTTCGCCAAACTTGGCAACCATGATAACATGCTGCGTGAAATAGCGAAAGGCTTTGAAAAAATACAGGGAGATAATGGAGTTAACGGCTTTGATTCATGGGCTGAAAAAGGAGCATGGTATAAAAAACCTTACATCTATCGCTTCTCCAATGGGAATTTCTACGAATGGGACGGCACCGGATACAATAAGGAGATGAAAAAGACCGAAGAAGAAAAAGAAGAAATGAAGGATGGGAAAAAGGTCAAAACAATGACTGTCAAGGACCCGGTGAAGGACAAACTCCTTAAAACAAAATCTGGTAAGTTCGAGTTTAGAAGTTCAAAGCTTGAGGGATTTACAGATAATCAAAAAGAAATACTAAAGAGTGAGTTGAAATCCCCCGACCTTTATGCATACCCCCATTACGAAGAACCGCATTTTGCAGGTAAAGAAGAAGGTTTCCCACTTCATATGAGTTCGCCCAAGATGATAACCCATGCAGAAGGCAGGGGTGCAAACACACAGTGGCTGCAAGAAAGGTTCGGGATAGTTATCGGGAAAGGATGGACAAGCTGGGTAGAACTTAATCCTGATAAAGCCGAAGAGCTTGGCATCAAGAACGGTGACGAAGTCTGGGTTGAATCCCCGATAGGTAAGATCAAGGTAATGGCTGTGATAAATCCGGGAAATCCTCCATGGATGGTGGTTTTCCCGTTCGAGCACGGGCACTGGAACTATGGGAGATATGCTGGTGGTCTGGGGGCTAACCCCAATGAGATCATGGCAAATCTATCTGCTGTGATCTCAGCTCAGAGTTGTACCAATGCAACAATGGTCAAAGTTTACAGGGCGTGAAATTATGGTAAGATATGGAATGGTCATTGATCTTGATAGATGCGTTGGATGTGCTGCATGCGCTGTAGCCTGTAAAGCAGAGAACAGTGTTACATCAAGCACTCCTGAAGATTACAAGAAAAGAAGGCTGATGGAGTGGAACCGAGTTGTCACGGTCTTTAAAGGAAAGTTTCCCAATGTGAGTGCAAGTATCATGCCTCTTATCTGCAACCACTGCGAACACCCCCCCTGCGTGAAGGTTTGCCCTGTGGATGCCACATATAAAAGGGAAGATGGACTTGTGCTTCAGAGATACGAGCGCTGCATAGGCTGCAAATATTGTATGGTGGCATGCCCATACCAGCAGAGATTCTTTAATTTCTATGATCAGAAAAATAAATATATGGAGAGACTCGAAAAGGAAGCAGAAGATCTTAAAAAGGAAAACAAGGATGTTCCGATAACTTATTTGGAGATCCCGTATCACAATCCAGATGTGCCTTCCAGGATATCAGGTATAGTAGAAAAATGCACGTTCTGCCACCACAGGATTGATAAAGCGATAGCTGAAGGGAGAAAAATTGGCTCGCCCGATGGCGTTGAGCCAGCATGTACCCAGGCGTGTCCTGCAAAGACAAGGACTTTCGGTGACCTGGATGATCCTGACAGCGAGGTCTCTAAGTTGCTTCGCAGCAGAAGGAATTATCAGCTTCGTGCAGACCTGGGTACGGAACCTCAGGTATATTATCTGGATTAGGAGACAAAAACATGGAATACACAAAAATTAATGGGAAATCTACCGGGTCTTACGTTTTGATTGGGATCCTGGCAATAATGGTTGCTGTGGGCTTATACGAATTTATCCAGGGTATGATCCAGGGCCATGAAAGTTTCGGTACGAGTAATATTGTTCCCTGGGGCCTGCCTATAACATCGGTAATATTTTTCATAGGGGCAAGTGCAGGCGCTCTAATGCTATCATCCCTGACCTATGTTTTCGGAAAGGAAGAATATAAGCCAGTATCAAGGGTATCCATATTCCTTGCGATACTCCTTATAATCGGAGCCCTGACAACCATATTAGGGGAACTTGGTCGCCCGGATAGGTTCATGAATTTATTCCTATATGGGCCCAGCAACCTGACATCGATGTTCGCGGTAAATTCCTTCTTATATACGGGATATATTCTTCTCTCAATTGTATATCTCTGGACAACTTTTAGAGAGGATCTATTGAAAACCACAAAGCTCCTCGCAGCCCTGGCAGCAACTCTTGCGATATTCGTACACACCGGTACCGGCGCCATATTTGGGTTCATAGTGGCTAAAGAACTCTGGTTCTCGCCGCTTCTCCCAATACTTTTCATTGTAGCAGCCCTGACATCTGGAGTAGCGTTGCTCATATTGATTCTCACCATTACTTTCAAGTTGATAGGGTACAGGATGGATGAGAAACTTGTAGTCGGATTGGGTAAATATCTTATGGCTTTCCTGCTCCTTCAGTTGTTCCTTGTGTTCGTTGAAAACATCGTACGCACCTATGGAGGAATGGGTGGGGGAGAGATGTCAAAATTCCTGTTCGAAGGTCCATACAGTTACGTGTTCTGGGGGATACAGATAGTCTTTGGGACCGTGGTACCAATAATCATCCTCTCTTCAAAAAAGACGATGATCAAAGTGCAGATAGCTTCCATGCTTGCAGTTATTGGTGTGTTTGCGGAAAGGTTTAACCTTGTGATACCAGGTCAATCAGTACCATCTGCGCAGGTAGTTGGAAGGACGATGATGGGCTTATACGGTGAACCTGCCGTATATTCAATTTCAGGAGCAGAGGTCGCTATTATCCTCGGAGTAGTTGGCGCAATAGGAATAGCATATATTATAGGGTTGAGGTTTATTAAACTCCTCCCCTCCCAACCTTGATTATGGAGAAAGAATTTTATAAAATATTAAGTCTTGTCTTTCATAAACCTGACCGGGAATTTACTTCATATTTGAGAGATGGCTTTATTGAGGATGTAAAGTTCCTTAATGAAGCCGTTGTTAGTGGTTTCTCCACTTTTCTTAATGAGAATAGGAAAAAGGATGATGAGAAATTCTATGAAATGCTTGCTGTAGAATACACAAGGCTATTTACAACTGCAATACCGCAAGTTCCATGCCCCCCTTATGAATCAATGTATAGGGAAGATGTCATAATGGGACATTCCACATTATCTGTGCTTGATTTTTACAACAGGGCCGGATTGAATGTAATTGAAAAATTTCACGATCTTCCGGACCATGTGGCAGTTGAACTGGAATTCCTGTATTATCTCACAGAAAATGGATTCAGCGCCCAGCATGATTCATTTATGAAGGAACATTTCTCAAAATGGGTTCCTAAATTCTGTGAAGATGTTAAACAGAATGACAGGATCGGCTTTTACGGGCATGCTGCCGTGATATTAAAAGATTTTATTAATGTTGAAAATATGAACAAAGAGTAGAGGTGAGATAAATGAATGGTGAAAATAAAACATTGCTTGTGTTTGCCGCAGTAGTTATAGGCATAATCCTGGGAATATTCCTTGAGCAAAAGATATCTGGAGAAATAAATGCTATATCTTCTGATGTCAGGAAACTTGAGATGTCAATAAAAGGAATTGATTCTTCAATAAAAGCAGTTGATTCATCTGTAAAAGATGTAAAAACATCTTTGGCAGAAAAAGAGAAAGTTTCGTTCATCAGGGATATGCAGGAGATCGGTCGCAGAATGCTCTCCCTTGATTATGCAGGAAAGTTTGAAAGATGGGATGCTGCAAAAATTGAAATAGACGAATTGGATAAAACACTTCAAGATGCAGCTATTATGGATTCTCAAAGAGCTCCCACTATCCAGGATTTCCGAAACACGTATATTCCGAAATTAAGGGACGCAGCTTCTAAGAAGGATGCTATGAGCTTTGAAAGTGTGTGGAATGAAACGTATAATGCCTGCGTTGGATGCCATAAGGGTGCGGGCTCGCCTCCATCAGCTATCGAGACATTAAGGGAAATTAGTTCTGAGATTGATCAATTGAGCGGGTAAAAAAAGTTTGCCCGTGTGCTACCCTTCCATTTGGGGGTAATGTTAGTGTCCACCCGCCTGTTGTGGACATTAACGCTAGTATTAAAATTTGAAGTAATCTCATAGAATAAACATGCGCTATAACGAATCCGGAGCGATCCTGAAGTATGTTATATAGCTACTGGCATTGTACTGAAATAGATTTTCATATACTGCGCATAATCCAATATGAAATATAATAATTAAAATTATCATAATTTAGTTTATGTTAATCGGAAGTTTTATTATATCCTGCATCAATTACCAACCATGGCTTATCAATTTATTGACCGCGATAAAGAAATGTCATTCCTCAAAGAAAAATACTCCTCCGGGTCAGCTGAAATGATTATCATTTACGGCAGAAGGCGTGTTGGTAAAACCGAACTGATAAAACAATCATTATCCAAAAGTCCGCTAAAATCCCTGTACTTGCTTGGAGAGCTACAGAAGGAAAACCAGCTGTCGTCCATATACTCAAACATTGCCGGACTATCGCTTGAGGATGATTTCCTGAAAAACAGCCCTTTGAGTACATGGCAGGCGTTCTTTGACTACCTTACAAGATACATCGAAAAAAACGGGATGGTGCTTGTATTTGATGAGCTTCCGTATATCCATAAGACAAATCCCAATTTCATTTCAATACTCCAGTTTTTCTGGGATGAAAAATGGAAGAATATGAACCTCAAACTTATTCTTTGCGGTTCAAGCATTTCGATGATGCAAAAGATAGCGCTTTCATATTCAAGTCCTATATACGGAAGGCGCACAGGACAGATTGACCTTCAACCTCTTAAGTATCTTGATTTCAGGATACTGTTCAATGAATGGGAGGAGGAGGGAATCATGGGCGCCTATGCTGTCCTGGGAGGCATACCGCGATATGCGGAAGAATTTGACAGAAAGAAAAACCTTTATGAAAACATAGGTAAAGCTTTTCTGGATAAGGACGCTGTTCTTTATAAAGAGGCAAAGTTCCTGCTAATGGAAGAATTGCAGGATTTTGCCAATTATTTCTCTATTCTCAAGGCCATTGCTATCGGGAAAAATACGTTCAATGAGATATCTAATTTTTCTGGTGTAGCCTCGAACAAACTCTTCGTTTATATATCGAAATTGATAGAATTAAATATTGTCAGGAGAGACATACCTGTAACATTATCAAAAGAAAAATCCACCCGGGTTGGCAATTATGTCCTTAAGGATTATTTCTTCAGGTTCTGGTTCAGGTATATTTATCCAAACTCCTCCCTTATCGAGATTGGGAAACCTGAAATCGTTCTTGATATCATAAAAAAGGATTTCGATAAATATCTGGATACGATCTTTGAGGACATTTCAACCGAACTTCTCCGAAATTTGTCCCTGAATGGAAAATTGCCTCTTTTCACGAAGTGGGGTAAGTGGTGGCGAATGGATTATGAAATAGATATAGTTGCAACGAATGAAGCAACCGGAGACATACTTTTCTGCGAGTGTAAATGGGAGGATAAAGAGACAGATAGGGCAGTTCTTGAAGAACTACTGGAAAAGTCCGCAAAGGTAGAATGGGTCGATGAAAAACGGAATAACCATTATGCTGTCGTTTCAAGGAAAGGATTCACGAAAGGAGCGAAAGGGTTTGCTGATGAGAAGAAAATCCAGATGTATGATTTCAACGAATTATCAAGAAAAGCCATTAGCATAAATTAAATAACCCTCCAGCCAATTAAGCCCCATAAACCATGGCCAAAGTAAGACTTACAGATACGACCCTAAGAGACGCCCACCAATCACTCATAGCGACACGCATGCGGACAAGGGATATGCTCCCGATAGCACAGAAGATGGACGAAGTCGGCTTCTTTTCACTAGAAGTATGGGGAGGCGCGACATTTGACTCTTCTATCCGGTATCTTAATGAAGACCCCTGGGACAGGCTCAGGGCACTTAAAAAGACCATCAGGAAAACACCTCTCCAGATGCTTCTTCGCGGCCAGAACCTGGTAGGATACAGGCATTATTCTGATGATATTGTTGTGAAATTCGTGGAACATGCAGCTGCAACAGGCATTGATATTTTCAGGATTTTCGATGCGGTTAATGATATAAGGAACATGGAAGTTTCCATCAAAACCGCAAAGCGCGTGGGCGCACATGTCCAGGGAACTGTCTGCTATACCATCAGTCCTGTTCATCCTGTCCCCTTATATGTCAAGATGGCAAAGGAACTTGAAGAGATGGGTTGTGACTCACTTTGTATAAAAGACATGGCCGGCCTGATTTCACCGCAAAACGCTTTTGACCTTGTAAAAGCGCTGAAGGAAGAAATCAGCATTCCTATAGACCTTCACAGCCACTGCACAAGCGGCATGGCCCCGATGAGCTACCTTTTTGCCTGCCAGGCAGGAGCTGATATACTTGATACTGCTTTTTCACCATTTGCCTGGGGCACATCACAGCCGCCTACGGAAACCACAGTTGCAGCGCTTCGTGGAACGCCTTATGATACCGGTCTTGACCTTATCCTTCTCACCGAGATAAAAAAATATTTTGAGGATATTAAAGAAAAATACAGGGGCATCCTTGACCCGATCTCAGAAAGAATAGACACGAACGTCTTAAAATACCAGATCCCGGGTGGGATGTTATCTAATCTCGTATCGCAATTAAAAGAGCAGAATGCCCTGGATAAATACGAGGCAGTTCTTGCCGAGATGCCCCGTGTGCGCGAAGAACTGGGTTACCCGCCTCTTGTTACTCCCACGAGCCAGATTGTGGGAACGCAGGCGGTGCTAAATGTATTGATGGGAGAGCGTTATAAGGTCGTTCCTAAAGAAGTAAAGGATTATGTTAAAGGTCTTTATGGGCGCACACCTGCCCCGGTCAGTAAAGAGATCATGCTTAAAGTGCTTGGCAATGAAAAACCCATAACATGCCGTCCTGCTGATCTTTTGCCGCCTGAGCTTGATAAAGTAACAAAAGAAGCACAGGATCTCGGGATCGTCAAAAAACCTGAAGATATTCTTACATATGCTCTTTATCCGGCAATAGCTCCCAAATTCCTGAGAGGGGAAACAAAAGAGGAAATACTTGAGGCTCCAAAACCCAATAATGGGAAAGCAGTTGCGCCGCTGCCTGCGGAGTTCAAGGTTGAAGTTGATGGCGATCTATTCAGTGTAAAGATCATTTCGGCAGGCGGCGGGATGTCTGTCCGCCCTGCAGAATATGAGCGCCCGAAAGTTATGGATGGAGCGATAACCGCAAGCATGCAGGGTATGGTCCTCAAAGTAAAGGTCAAAAAAGGCGACAGGGTTTCAAAAGGTGATGTGGTGATTATCCTTGAAGCCATGAAGATGGAAAATAATATTCATGCGCCACATGGCGGCGCTGTAAAGGATATCTTTGTCAAGGAAGGCAGCACAGTAGGCGCAGGGGATGTACTGATGGTGATTGCGTAATTTTTATATAAATAAAACTGAAGTATGGAAGACATAAAATATGAAATAGTCGTTTATTGGAGTGAGGATGATGATGCCTATGTCGTGGAAGTACCTGAACTTCCTGGCTGTATGGCTGATGGCAACACATATGAGGAAGCCATAAAAAATACCCTCGTTGTAATAAAAGAATGGATAGAGACCGCCAGGGAACTTGGAAGGAATATCCCAAAACCGAGAAATTCACAAGGATGAAACATGTTTAAAAAAGTCCTGATAGCCAACCGCGGTGAAATCGCTATCCGCATAATGCGAGCATGCAGGGAACTCGATGTAAAGACAGTGGCAGTGTATTCGGAAGTGGATAAAAATGCGCTTTTTGCAAAATACGCAGATGAGGCTCATCCTATAGGACCAGCCCCCGCAAGCCAGAGCTACCTGAACATGGACAACATATTCGACGTAGCGCACAAAACAGGCGCGCAAGCGATCCATCCAGGTTACGGTTTTCTTTCAGAAAACGAGATTTTCGCGGACAGGTGCCAAAGAGAAGGGATTATTTTCATAGGCCCTCGAGGAAAAACTATCGAAAGTGTTGGAAGTAAGATCGCTGCAAAGAAGACCATGAAAGCCGCAGGGATACCGGTCATACCGGGAAGCGAGAACGGTATTGATGATCTTGATGCGGCTATTGATATCGCAGAAGCAATTGGTTATCCTGTCATTGTAAAAGCCTCGGCTGGCGGCGGAGGCATAGGCATGAAAGTGGTCAGGAAGACCGATGAACTGCGTGAAACCATCGAATCCACAAGGAGGGTGGCAAAATCATCCTTCGGGGATGCAACAGTTTTTATCGAAAAATACCTGGAAGAGCCGCGCCATATTGAATTCCAGATACTTGCAGATAATTATGGCAACATTATCCATGTGGGTGACCGTGAATGCTCTATCCAGCGCAGGCACCAGAAATTGATAGAAGAATCCCCCTCTCCTATCATGACGCTTGAATTGAGAGAAAAGATGGGCTCTGATGCAGTAAAGGCGGCTGCAGCCATAAATTATACAAATGCCGGAACAATTGAGTTCCTTTATTCAAAAGGCGATTACTATTTCCTGGAAATGAACACAAGGCTCCAGGTAGAGCATCCGATAACGGAAATTGTAACAGGAGTTGACCTTGCCAAAGAGCAATTAAGGATAGCCTCGGGAGAGGAATTAAGTTATGAACAGTCGGATATCCAGCAAAGAGGCTGGGCTATTGAATGCCGCCTGAACGCTGAGGATCCTCTTAACAACTTCACGCCATCACCTGGAAAACTCAGAAGATACCGTTCTTCAGGCGGTCCAGGCGTCCGCGTGGACAGCGGAGTGCATACAGGATTTACCATTACGCCGTACTATGATTCCCTTATCTCGAAACTCACCGTCTGGGGGAGGGACAGGAACGAGGCTATCGCCCGGATGAAGCGTGCTTTATATGAATATATCATAGTCGGGGTAACCACTAACATACCTTTCCACAAAGCTGTTATGAATAACGAATATTTCAAGCGCGGAGAGTTGACTACTCATTTCATTGAAGATCACAATATCATAAAAGAAGTGGAAAAGATCATCGAAGCTGAAAAAGAAAAGGGTGCTACGCTTGCATCTGCCCTCGGAGCAGATGATAAAAAAGTAGCAGCAATAACAGCGGCGGTTGGTACATATATCCGGAATGCAGAAGTCATGGGAACAAAATGAACATAAAAGATAAGATACTTGAAAGACTAATCAATAATAAAGGCATGCGGGTTTCCGGAGAACAGCTCGCAAGCGAACTTTGCGTTTCAAGAACTGCCATCTGGAAACATATCAAGGTCTTAAGAGATGAGGGATATATGATCGATTCTTCAACACATCTTGGGTATTCACTTATTGAAACACCTGACATGCTCACACCCGGTGAAATAAAAGCGGGACTTAAAACAAAGGTTATCGGGAAAGAGATAAAATATTTTAAAGAGACAGAAAGCACAAATATTGTTGCCCATGAGATAGCAGCGTCAGTACATGAGGGTACCCTGGTAATAGCTGAAGCCCAGACAGCAGGACGCGGTCGTCTCGGGCGAAAATGGATCTCTCCTGAAGGAGGAATATGGCTTTCCATAATACTTAAGCCCAAGATACAACCTTTACACGCCCCACAGATCACACTTCTTGCAGGTGTTTGTGTTGCCAGGACGATTCGAAATTTTGGTCTTCCTGCAAAAATAAAATGGCCTAACGACATTCTTATTCACGGTAAAAAAGTATGCGGCATCCTCACAGAGATCCGGGCTGAAGCTGACCTCATTGATTATCTTATTGTCGGGATAGGAATAGATGCAAATGTAGATACAGAATCATTCCCTGATGAGATCAAGGATAGTTCAACATCACTTAAAAAAGAAAAGGGGAGTAAAATAAATCGGGCTGGCTTTGTCCGAAAATTGCTTGAAGAGTTTGATGGATTATACCTGAAATTCCAGGATGAAGGATTTAAATCCATACTTGAAGAATGGAGGAACATGTCCGCAACGATAGGTGAATGGGTGAAGATAACGACACAGACGCATTCAATATATGGTGAGGCGATCGGTGTGGATAATGAAGGAGCTCTCATTCTTGAAACAAGTGAGGGGCATCTTGAAAAGATTGTCTCAGGAAGTTGTGAACATCTAAGGCGCTCCTGAAAGTCTTCAATAAAGGAAGTAACAAAATATGTACGATGATTTGAAAGAACGCGCAAAAAAGCTTGAAAACAATTACAATGGAAAAGAGTTCCTGTCTATCGTGAATGAGATCAAGAAAGATAAGACTGATGATGATGAACTTCTCATACAAATCGAAAATATAAGCCGAAAAAGGTTCGACGGAAAAGTATCTTTGACCCTCGGAGTATTTTCCGGGAACTTATTGGAAATTATTGCAACAATTGCGGCTATTGTTCTTGCTTTTCGGGTAGATGCAGACTGGATGCTCTATCTATGCGCCCTCATTCTGATGGCAACGCTGCACCCGCTTTCACATTATTTGACTGGCAGGTTGGCTGGTATCAGGTTCACGCATTATTATCTCAATGGCCCCGCACTCATCGAGCCTACTCTTCGGATAAATTATTTTTCATATCTTAAAGCAACGGGCATGAAAAGGGCGTTGATGCACGCTTCCGGGGTTTTCGGGACTCTTTGTGCACCTCTGGTCATGGCATTGATAGCACTTGATAAAGGGGCAATCGGTGTTGCAATGAATCTAATGTATTTTTTCTTATTGCTAATAGTTTTTGAACTTTTGACTTCAATGAAGGTAGGGGATTTGATGAAAGCAAAGAGAGAGTATGGGTACAGGTGAAATTTACATAAAATTTTATTTTCTGATAATATTTTCCAGCTTTTTGCGTTTTTTCTTTAGAGCCGAGATACTGAAATAATAATATCCCCATACAATTAAAGCGCAGAACAAAAGGAATCCAGACATATATATCAAAAGTACAGGTGTATCCCTGTGGTGATACCTTACCCTGATCTTTTGTCCTGCCGGATTATCCCATACGAGAACTTCTCTTCCTGATGAGTCCCTGGTATTGTTATCCGGATTTGGCTGAATATATCCCAGGAACATAGTCCCGGATGTGAAATTTTCGGGTAAAACTACACGTATTGTCCTGTTACCTGCCGAAACATAAGTAAAATCCTGCCCTCCTGGCCTGGTGTATGCCACAAACCCTGAAAAATTAGTACTGAAATTAAAATGCGCATAATTTCTGCCCATAATTGTCTTTATAGTCACATTTACGCTGGCATTATTTCCTTGATAATCTACTGCTACAGGATGCCGGAAAGTCTGGATGCTATCTTCTATCCTGTAATCAACGGATGTCTGGTTAATGATATTTTCTATTACCTGTGTGGAAGAGACATTCAGATAAAAAATAGTAGTATTTTCCAGGCCGGGAAGTTCATACTGAGAAGGGTCACCTGTTTTAATATCAGGGGAAATGCATCCGGCCGCCAGAACAGAAAACATGACCAATGCAATAATTAATTTCATGAATGCTCCAACATACAGTATACTTCCCTTAAATATTATCCTTTGAAAACTTAGTTGATGACGAAATTAACATACAAGATTTGTTGATCTATCCGATCAATTGTCAAAGCATTTGGGGAACTGATATTTGAGAAAGATTTATAGTATTGTGTCAGGTCAATCGATCTATCGGCTGTAATATCTCTATTGGTAAAATTATTATATGTATTATCTGAAATGTTATATGTATTATTATTGGCCACCTGTGGATATTTTTGTTTAACAGATAATATTTTTATTGTGTTATTAATTGTTTTGGAAAATTTTATCTCAACCGTCCATAGATTTGTAGTATCTGTTACGGAGAATCTCAATCTGATATCATTTTGATCCGAATCTTCGTGTTCCTCTTCGTGTTCCTCTTCATGCTCGCTAACTTTTGAACGTGCCATTATGATATCCTGGATCAGGAATTGGGTAGCTTTATTACCCGCCGGAATATCAAGGCGTCCCTGGCCTTTCTCGAACATATCCTGGCCATCTGGTCCTGTAGGCCCTCTTGAATTTAATAATGAGTTATCAAAAGTGACCATTCCCATATACATCTGGTTCCTGGAAGATTGAATATCATTATTTGGTAAATTCAGTTTTTTCACATTATAACCCGGAATATTTGTCAATTTCAAACAAGAATCATTCGAATTTCCATACCTGCATTTTGTTCCATTCTCAATTGTGAAATTGGAGCCATCCGGCCTTGATTGTTTAGATAAGTCTGTCCAGATTTTGGGATATCTTGTCTCTACTGTTGCATTCATCGATAAAAATTTTACTTGTGAAAAACCTTCGTTTGGAATCGGCGCAATATTCATTGATTCGATTTCCATTGATGAACTGGATTCAACAGCTCCATATAATATCGGGATAAATATATTATCTTTAGAAGTTAACGATTGGTTATCATCAACTGCAATAACAATTCCATTACCATAATCTTTCATCATTAAACCATTTTCGTATATGAGCCTGGGTGAGTCTGATATGCCATCCTGTTCATAAATAATTCCCATTGAAGTATAGTTTTTCCACTTAGTACCTTTATTCGTATCATAACTTATATTGATCCTCAAAGGATGTGTGGATAGTATCCCGCTTGCACCAGGTCCGGGATTTGAAAGCATAAAACGCTGCGGATACTTAACACCCATATGAAAATTGCTTGTTTTAGGAATAGATTTCGCTGAAACATCTTCCAGGTTTGAGCGCAGGGTAACAAAATCATCATAAATACTACCAAACTGCTGAATTTCTAATTCTTTATTCCATTCAGGAACCTGGCGTGTCTGCATGATCCCAAGATAAAGCACAAGAATTAAAAGTATCATCATCGCGCCAACAACTTCCGAAACTGCTTTTTCATCTTTAAAAAACTTCATAATTTCCTCTACACGAAAAGGGTAAAAAAAAGATAAGCTATAGTCATCATAATTACCGAGTGCTTAAGGCCATCGTACACGCTTTCTCCCATCATCTGGCCAACAATAATACCTGAAAAGAAACCCTGTATCACTGATGCATGCATGAACAAAAGGGTATATTCTAATTTCTGGGAACTTATCTTGAGCATTCCGGAACCTGCTATTGAACTCACATCAGGTATCTTTGGAAGGAACATGGTTGCAAATACATATAATACAAGGAGGAATACCGCGAATGACATATATACAACAATAAGGTAAGAAAAAAGGACGGTGAATTTCTGTTTCTTAAGTTTATCAGCAAGTGTTGCTTCATTTGCGGCAACACGAAGCGTCTCTTTGATATTTCCTGTAGACTCGCTTGCTTTTGTAATCAGGGTAACGATTCTTGAAATGGAAATTGTCCTGACTCTTCGTTCAAATTTTGTCAGCGCCCCGATCACGCTGTTGCTCCAGACAATATCCTTGTGCATGAGTTTTACCTCTGTGCTTAAAACACCCAGGTTTATTTTGGTAATAGATCCTATGGCATCAGAAAGCGGCATCCCCACATCGTTAATGGCAGCCATCCGCCTTAAAAAGACAGGGACTGATTCTTCAATTGCCCTGATGTGTCGCGTCCGTGTTTCATAAAATAACAGGAATGGTACAAGCATGATCAATAAGCTTATTATTATTGAGTCATCCAGGACTTCAACAGTTATCTTTTGTGTGTATATCGAAAGTATAAAATATATCAATGCAGCAGGAATTGTGATATAGAAAGCTTTTTCCGGGTCAGCAAAAAAGATCTTCAGGGGATTTTTTAGTTTCTCTACCAAACCTGTCCATCTCAAAGACCTCATAAGTTTGCGTATCAGTCTCTCATCGTCGTTTGAAACTATTGTCCTGACATCATCGTAATGATGGATCTTTTTGGATACTGAATATATTTTGAAAAGCTTAGAATTACTGCCCAGGGAAACTGCACTTAATAGAATACTAAATGCAGCAGCGCTTAAGGGAATTACGGCATATATAAGAACCTTAAGTATCAGCAGGTTCCCGGGACCCATAAGTCCCATAACTATGACAATCGTTATCAAAAACAGGGGACCTGCAACGAAAACCGTAATGTAAGTCTCTGCAAGCATACCAAGCATCTCAAGATACATGCCCTGGTCCGACTCGGCTGTAGCCTGGTAATGGGATACCATATTCCCGAAGAACGTATCAAGGTCACCGCTTGTTTCAACGACATTTATGAGATTTTCAAGAAAATCCCTGAACTTCTCAGATTGTGTATTGGTGGCAGCATTCTTAAGTGACGTTATAATATCATCGCCATGTATCTGCGTATCCAGGACAATATAATCGATCTCTTCTGCAAATTCCCCGTAAATGTCAGTGTGCTGGCTCAAAGATTTAAATATTGAAATAAGACTCAATCCGCCTTTACTCATTGCGTGCATATAGGCAACCCCATGCGGAAGTGTAAGGTCAATTTTGCTTTTTCTTATTTTTGCCACAAGTCCCGGATATGCAAGAAGAAGATAATAGGAGATCATTGCCAGGAACACACAAATAAATAAAATGACAAACGCAGTACCCAATAGAGGGGAAAGCAATAAGCCAAATACAACACCTATAAAACCTGTTATTATGGAATAAAGATATGCACTGCTTACATAGATATCCCAGGGCATTGCTATATGTCCCTGTTTGATGGATGATCTTACGGAAAAATAACTTTCTTTATTTTTTCTGACAAAATTTCCGAAAATGGCAAATGCCAGTTTATTTGATCTATTCATATCTTCCCAATAAATTTCATGGTTTTTCCGGCATCAGCATAGTAACTCTGGATAAGAGAAACGATTGCATACTCATCCATTTCCTTTTCAACCATATATTCAAGGACTTTTTTCCTGTTCTCAAGTTCAAGGTTCACCTGTTGTTCATCCCAGTTACGTCTCTCCATGATATCTTCAAGAACGAATGATTTCCCGGTATTCCTGAAAGTATCATTTTTCGGATCCCACGTATAAAGTTCATTGAATCGCATGTCCTGGGTCTTCGGATCAATTCCTATGAATTCTACTATGCTGTCAAGCCGCCGAACTCTCCTGTCACCACGAATTATCATCTTCTGGATACAGAGGATATCAAGTGCCTGGATCATTACGCGGGGGATATTTATCGGGTCTCCTTCAAGCCGATTGATAACTGTATCCACAGAATCTGCATGCATTGTGGAATAAGTTGTATGGCCGGTATTAATGGCCTGGAATAGCGTCATAGCCTCTTTTCCCCTGATCTCCCCGACAATTATATATTCAGGACGCTGTCGAAGCGCCTGCCGCAAAAGTTCATACATATCAATATCAACGACAGTGTCAGTTTTTGAAAACGATTCACGAGTGACACTTCCGATCCAGTTCGTATGGTGCAGCATAAGTTCGTGCGTATCTTCGATACTTACTATTTTAGCGACAGGTGGAATAAAAAGTGAAACCGAATTTAACGATGAGGTTTTCCCGGCTGCTGTTGCGCCTGCAAATATCATGCTTTTGTTATTTTCAACAGCAAGCCAAAGATAAGCAAGTATTTCAGACGAAAATGTGCCATTCTTTATAAGATCAGCAGGCGTAAAGGCATGTTCTCGGAATTTCCTGATCGTAAATGAACTTCCCCTGAAGGTAACTTCTTTTCCAAGTGAGGCATTAAGGCGCGAGCCATCAGGGAGTGTGCTGTTGACCAGAGGCTCGCCAATTGATATCTGCTTGCCGCATCTTTGCGTAAGCTTGACTACGAACGAATCAAGCCTCTGTTCTTCGAATGAGATATTAGTCTTGAGATTATGGTACTTCCTGTGATACACAAATATCGGGACATCCGAGCCATCACAGGATATATCTTCTATATGAGGATCCTTCATAAGCGCATCAAGCCTCTCGTATCCGATATAATCCCGTTTGATATAATAGAGGATCTTATAGATGGCTTTTGTATCTATTTTCATTGAATAACTGTCGATCAGCTCAAGAGTTTTTGTCTCAATGATCTCCTCTTTTGTCTGGCTTGAAGTTTCATAAACAGTAAGAGTGTCCAGGATATTTTCATAAACAGTCTCAAGCACCATCCGTTCAAACACAGTGAGTTCGGGCTCTACTACCTGGTATTGATATTCATTTTTCTCTTCATTATACAGGATTGAGACAAATGCGTAGGGTTCATTGACCCAGTAAATATCTTTTTCGATAAAACCAATTAATCCTTCAAAATCAACCAGGTCTCCGATTTTTTCCTCAGAATAAGGTTCAAGCTTGAGTTTTTTCCGGGTTAGAATACGAAAGTAACTTTTCAAGTCTGCATATATTTCTTTCATTTTTTCTGCAAGGCTTATTTTAGAAGGCTCAATTCTTGATTCCATATTATTATCAGACCGATGAAAAGGAATTGTTGCTCATAATTTTTTTCTTCATTATCATTATAATCACGATAATTTCATATAGTTTTCGCTCCATCAATATTATACATTTAAAATATTCGTTAAGGAAGAATTTCATGGACTCAAAGAAAAATCCAACCGGTATTGAATCACTTGACCCGGTGCTACAGGGCGGTTTTCCTTCTGGTTCCCTGGTTCTGTTACTGGGTGAGATAGGAGCTGGCGAGTTTGAATTTGCGATCTCATCTATTGCGCGATTGCTTAACAGGCCAAAACAGGAAACTGGTACGCTCATTCCAAACAAGGTTTGTTATGTCTCATTAACTCGCGGAAAAGATGATGTTATGAAAGAAATTTCGTTATCGTTCCCTGAATTCTACAATGTGATCAAGGATCAAGTGGAATTCAAGGATTTTTCGGAGGCTTTTTTTGCAAGGTCTTTTATTCCTATTAACTGGCGTTGTTCTTCACAGTGCGAGCTTTCATTTGATTCCCTGAAATGGAGCAACGAAGAAGAAAACCTTGTTGTCGCACTCATCGATTATCTTGATAAGAAGGCTTATGGAAGCATTGTAATAATTGATTCCTTAACAGTACTTGCCCAGCATTGCCTGGAGCGCATGGAATGGAAAGATCTCATAATGTTCCTGCGCGGGCTTCAAAAAGCGTCAAAAAAATGGGACGGTCTTGTGTATGTTATGTTAAGCGAAGGGATCTTTGAGAAAAGTAAGCAGGAAGAAATACAGGATTGCATGGATGGTGTGATGGTTTTTGAATGGGATAAACAGGGGAGTTCAAAAAGGCAGCGTATTATGTATATGAAAAAATTCAGGGGACTTCTTCCGGTATTGGACGAGGATAATATTGTCAATTTTGAGACGCAGATAAGTTCACAAAAAGGTTTCGAAGTATCGAATATAAAAAGAGTTAGAGGAAGATAATGGAAGTACTGAATACAGGAGTAACCGGACTTGATGAAATGCTAAAAGGGGGGATACCGAAAGAACATATTGTTGCGGTTCTTGGTTCACCCGGTACGGGTAAATCCACTTTTGCGCTGCAATTCATATATTCAGGACTTTTAAAAGGAGAGAACTGCATTTACCTCAGTCTTGAGGAAAGTGAGGACATGATCGTTAAGACAGCCTCAATTTTCGGCTGGGACTTAAAGCCGTTTATTACGAACAAAAAATTAGTCTTGATACGTTTAAGCGCCATGAATATCAAAGTAACAGCCGCCCGGGTCGAAAATGACCTTCCAAGACTCTTTGAGTCATTCGGTGTTAAAAGGCTCGTTATTGACCCTATAACATTATACGAAATGATGTATGAGTCAGAATCCGGGCGCCGCGAACATCTCTTTAATTTTGCAGAAAAAATCAGGGAACATGGGATAACTGTAGTCATGACCTCAGAAACTAACAACAATAATCCATATAATTCAAAATTCGGGCTTATTGAGTATATAGCCGATGGAGTTATTTTATTCAGGCAGGTAAGGCAAAATGACCTTCGGTCAGTCACAACGGTGATCGAAGTCTCAAAAATGAGGCGCATTGACCATTCAAGAGACATCAAACCTTACGCCATAACAAAAAATGGGATAGTTGTACACTCTGAATCTGAAGTTTTCAATTAGGGAATAGTTTCAAACGACTAACTCCACATCTGTCCTCCAAGTATCGTTTCGGTCTTGTCGTTGGTGCTCTGGTGTATTTTCCTGATCCTTACGAGAAATTCGTTCCCTATTTTATCAGGCTGCTCAAAAACAGCATCTATTCCCAGCAGCCTGAGGTAATCCTCGAATTCCTTGATAGTTTCCATGCTTTTCACCCTCAGCTGCACATTTTCAGCAATTCGTTCTCCATTTTTCTTCTTTTTAATTGTGGAGATCATAGGCAGAAGGATGCTTTCCCCAAGTTCCTGGCATCTTTTCAATGCACTTTCCTCGTTCTCATCCCATTCTACTGACTGGAATGCTTCCCTGCACACCCTTCCAAAGAAAAAATCCCGCCCGAAATCATTGTAGAATTCAAAAGCATATTTAAGGTCGGCGCAATTACTGAGCGAACTTGTGTATTTGACAGGAGGCAAAATCATTTTGGGGTCTTTGATGACAACTCCTTCGCGCAATGTATCCCCAAAACCCTTTATGATATCCGTAATTGCATCATGAGCCATTCTTACCCCAAATTCCCCAAAAAGACGCACGGACTTGATCCCGTATTCATCCATAAGTTTTCGTCTTTCCATTACAGGCACAGGATTTCCGGAATTTTTCTCCCTGACATCAAATACAAAAAAATCGAGGGATTCTATGTTATAAAATGTTTTTGGCACATATGGGCTGTCCGGTCCTACCATCTCACCGCACAGCACAAGTTCCGGATGGTCATAGAAAAAATCCCGCACGATCAGGTCATTTGCCTTCTCGGTTGTATAAGGACATATAAAACCGCCGCGCGTAAGCGCTACAAGTTTATCACCGATTAACGCTACCCTTACATTGTAACCGTTCATTTTTTCTTCAACGGCTACTTTATCGCAGGAAGAAAAATGCTTGATGAGCGCAGGATACAGCATCAGGGTGCGCGATATCTTCGGAAAACCCCGCACGATCTCGAATGGTTCAAGAAATAACGCAGTTCCTCCTTCTACAGAGGAAACAGGCTTATCAAACCTGAATATATCCTGCTTCCCATATACATATTGTAAAGTCTTTCGTTTCAGCGCGCCTTTAATACTATGTTCAGGAATATCCAGCAGGCTGGATATTTTTCCAATATCAAGTTTATTTGTTAATTCTGAGACGACGCGCCTCATCCTTTTGCCGCCATATACTTTATGATCTCTCGCCTGCTGATAACACCGACCATTTCATCGTTTAAGTTCAACACAGGCAGTCCTCCAATGTTTTCATCAAGGAGAGTCGATATTACTTGAGTTATCGGGGTATTTGTCCGGACTGATTTTACATTGCGTGTCATAATATCACCCACGATCAGATTCCTGATCCTCACATCCTGCTGGTTATCAGGTACAAGATCCCTGAAATTCATCATCGCTTTTGCGACATCTCTTTCAGTGACAATTCCAACAATATCCCCGTTTTCAACGACAGGCAATCTTCCTATATCGTTATCAAGTAGAATACGCCTTGCGTGGGAGACCCTGTCTCCCGGACTTATGGAGATTGGCTCTTTCATGATCTCGGCAGCAAATCCCTTTATGCCCTTTGCGTTTTTCAGGATCTCATGAGGAGTTACCCAGCCCAGGTTATTACTATTATCAGTAACAACCAGGATACCGCCTTTCCTGTCCATCAATGCGATCGCATCTTCAATACCCATATCAGGGAGTACCCTGGTGAATGCATCCGTTGTCGCAGCTGCAACATGCAACGATGATGCCGGAAGATTTGAAGTCTTCCATGTCCCGAGTTTGTTAGCAATGCTTCTCATCGTGATAACACCAACTGACTCATTTCCATTCAGGACTAGTAGCCTTCGTGTATCATGTTTATCCATCAGGTCCATTGCATGTGATATCTTATCTGATTTATGCACAGTGATTGGTTCACTCATTATGTTTTTTATTTTCATAGTATCACTTCACATTGTCAATATAGTCTTTATTATGTTCTCCCCTGTCAATATTCCCTTGACCCCGTTTCCCAATACTGAGAGCCCATTGATCCTTTCTTTGACCATCAGGCCCGCGGCATAGGTCGCGAGGTCTTCATAATTCACGTTGATGATCGGGCTTGACATTATATCTTCTGCTACCAGGGGTACTTCGCTTATATACCTGTTCTGTTTTCGTCCCGCAGGGCTATCTTTTCGTGTCATTTTGATTTCTTTCTGCGGGAGGCCACCGGTTTTATCCCTCATTTCGGTGAAGGTTAGATTGGAATTGGTAATTATCCCCACAGGCATATCGTTATCTTCAAGGACAATTGCCCTGTCTACTGAATTTGTCTGAAGCTCATGAATTATATGGCTTATTGTATGATGTCTGTGGACAGTCAGGGCCGGATCAATGTTCATATCCTTGACTTTCATATCAGTATCCAATTTAGAGAAATACTTGATAAGATCCCATTTTGTGACTATTCCGATCACCTCATCATTATTGTTCACGACAGGTAACCCGCCGATATTGTTCTCGGTCATAAGAACGACCAATTGCCTTGGTGTCGCATCCGGAAATATTGTTATAAGGCTCTCAGTCATTACCTTTCTTACCGGTATATCATCGATCGGGCGCCTGCGCCATTGGGGTTCTGCCTGGTTTAGCCTCTTTACGATATCTTTCTTTGTCACCATTCCTATGGGCTTGTTATCTTCAACAATTACAAGTCTGCCAATCTTATGGCGAAGCATAAGGTTCCTTGCTCGCGCTACATTTTCATCAGGCGATACAACAAAAACAGGGGCGCTCATTATATCTTTTATTTTCATAAAAACCTCTTAATCAGCCATTGCACGGACAAGATCACGTTCGGTTATAATTCCTTTCAATTCACCATCTTCAAGTACAGGAAGTGAACCCACATCCTTATCCATCATCACATTTGCCGCCTCTCCAAGGTCAACATCTGATTTCGTAAATATTATTTCCCTTGTTAAGAGTGTACTGACAGGAACCTGGAAAACTTCCCTGGCATTTCCAGTAACAAGCCGGTCGAACATATCGCCATCTCCCAGGAAACGCATAATGTCTGAGGCCGTTATGATGCCGATAAGTACATTATCCCGAAGAACCGGAAGTCTCCTGAAACCATTGTTGATCATGGATTTTGCGGCTGCCCCTACTGACATATCAGAAGGCGCAGTCACTATTTTTTTGCTCATGAATCCTTCAACGGTATTACCCGTAACGATACCGGATATCAGGAAAACAAAATCCCTCTCGGAAACGATCGCTTTCACTGTGCCGTCTTCATCTATTATAGGGATGCCTCCTATCTTCTCTTTTAACATGGTATTCAATGCATCTTTCAATGAATCTTTCACATTCAGGGAAATGACATTTGTTTCCATTATCTCACTGATGCTGCCGTTAACAGCTGCAAGCAGATTGCCTTTGAATTTATTTTTAACTAACAAATTCTTCTTTCCGCCTCCAAGGAAATTCACAATGTCATTTGATGTAATGATCCCTTTCAGGTGATTCGTCCCTGCATCCGTTACCGGAATTCTCCGGAATCCGTGATTCAGCATGGTCTTGACTGCCTCTATTATAGGCATAGTAGGGGGAATAGTGATAACATTGTTTGATGCTATACCCATTATATCCCCGGTTTTTTCTGAAATCCTTGATTTGAAATCAATGGGCGCCATATTACGCATATATCCCTTTCGACCCTGGTTTGTTATATTTATGTTATTGCCAGATCTATTCATAATACACCTTTAGATGAATGCTCTTAGTATATCATTCCTGTCAACTATACCAACAAGTTTTCCTTCATTTATTATTGAGATCCTCCCCACGTCAAGTTTCGTCAATGCCTGTATTGCTTCCGCAAACGTGGCTTCAGAGGATAACGTATACGCCGGAGTGCTCATTATCTTCTCAACAGGCGGCGACATAGTGGATTTTGTTCCCTGGTCATCTTCTCTTTCGATCCTGGCATACCCTGCATTGATTATATTACGCCGCGTCACCATACCCACAAGTTCTCCGTTTTTTAAGACAGGAAATCCCGATAGACCGGTTTCTTTCATATTCAGCCAGACTTTAGAGATATGGTCTTTGTGAGAACAAGTTTTTACATCTCTGGTCATTATTTCATGGATCTTTTTATCTGGTATGCTGTCCGTTTTCAGGTTCCTGAAAATGTCCACAACACTTAATAACCCGGCAAGTGTCATATCCTGTCCCGATTTCAGGACAGGAACACGTCCCATGCCTGCATCCATCATTAATTTAGCAGCCTCCATCATATCCATCTCCGGATATACGAACGGGTACTCTGATGTGAAACCTTCAACAGTTACATTTGATTTGGTGGAATATATATTCAACAATTCTTTTTCAGTCAGTATCCCAATAACTCTCTTTTTTGCATTAACCACTGGCAGGGTCCTGTAATGCCTGTCCCGCATAACCTGGCGCACGTGCGTCATAAAATCCGTATCCTGTATAAAAACAGGATTTTTAGTCATTATGTCTTCAACTTTCATAACATGCTCCTTTTATCATGAATAATTATGTTATATGTTAATCTATTTAAAATCTTATGCAAGCTGCTGTTCTATGTTTCCCTGCAGCTCTCACAGAGAAGTTTTCCTTCTACCACTAACAAGTTATCTGAAATGTATCCGCAATCCTCACAGATACCTTTAAAAACCCGTCCTTCTGTCTCCATGGAAAATAATTTTTCCCGGTGCATCTTGATCAGGTCTGAGAATATGCTGCCCATTTCAGCCGAAACAGCAAGAAGATCGGTATCCGTAATAATACCAATCAGTTTCCCATTTTCCACCACCGGCAAGCGCCGTATCTCCATTTTCACCATCTTATGCATTGTTTCGGTAACATCATCTGTCGAAGAGATGGAAATAAGAGGGGTGGTCATTAATTCTTTAATGGAAATATCATCCGGTTTTAAATTCCTGGAAACGATCTTTTTGACAATATCCCGCTCCGTAACTATACCGACTGGCTGTTTATTATCGGTGACAATGACGCTTCCAACTTTGTATGTGAGCATTTTCTTTGCTAATTTCTGGACATCACTTTTAATATCCACGGTTACAACATTCCTGGTCATTATTTCTTTCACCGGCATCTTAACTTCCATGTTTTCAGTCCTCCCTAATGATTAACTATGTATTTTGGAGCGTTTATATGTTATGCTGGGACAATTTGAAAAGAATCATAGTTTCGATGACTCATATGTATTGCTACTCTTTTAGCATCCTTACCATTTTAACAGCAGCTTCAACCGCCCTTTTACCATATTCCACTCGTTCGTGAGCGTCAAGCCTGCTCATGCCAGGACCAGATATCCCCAGGGTTATTGGTTTTGAAAATTCAAGAGCCAGATCAGCGATCTTTCTTGAGGCATGCTGGATCACGAGTTCATCGTGTTTTGTTGCTCCCTGTATAACGCAACCAATAGTTACTACTGCGTCTATTGTTTTATCCTCTGCCATTTTTTTTACAGCCAGGGGCATATCAAAAACTCCCGGCACATAATATATTTTTTCAACTGTAGCGCCAAGGAACGCCGCATGTTCTTTTCCGAGCGTCTCCATCTGGATAGTAAGATCACGGTTGAATTCTGAAACAACAAATCCTAATTTAATACTCATTTTGGCACCTGATAGGTTATATTATTTGGAACATCTATATATTTTTCGATAAAGTTTTTATGAGTTCATGATTTTGCATTTCGAAACGTGATTATGAAACATTTATATCCCTTATTAATGTAATGAAAGCCAAAGAAGGTATCTATTATGGTTAAAATATACTATGACAAGGATGCAGATCTAAAAATACTGAAAAACAAGACGATTGCCGTTATTGGTTATGGCAGCCAGGGAGCCGGGCAGGCGCAGAACCTGCATGATTCCGGGCTTAATGTAATTGTTGGTGTCAGGAAAGATGGGGAGTCATGGGCGCAGGCAAAAGCTGATGGCCTGACCGTCATGACAATGTCTGATGCAGCAAAGAAAGCTGATATCATCCAGATGCTAGTACCCGATGAAATACAGGGTGCAATTTATGCTTCCGAGATCGCCCCGAATATGAGCAAGGGCAAGACATTATGTTTCTCGCACGGATTTAATATCCATTATAACCAGATTGTTCCGCCAAAGGACGTTGACGTAATAATGGTCGCACCAAAAGGACCGGGCTTCCTTGTGCGCAGAACTTATACCGAAGGAAACGGGGTTCCCGCTCTTATTGCAATCTACCAGGATGCAACAGGAAAAGCAAGGGACACAGGAATGGCTTATGCAAAAGGAATTGGCGCAACAAGAGCAGGCGTGCTTGAAACAACATTCAAGGAAGAAACAGAGACCGATCTTTTCGGCGAGCAGGTAGATCTTTGCGGCGGAGTAACATGTCTTATGAAAGCCGCATTCGAGACACTTGTTGCTGCAGGATACCAGCCTGAGATCGCATATTTTGAAACATTCCATGAAATGAAACTCATAATTGACCTCATTCATGAAGGCGGGTTGAGCAAGATGTGGTACTACGTGTCAAACACTGCCGAGTACGGCGGCCTGACCGTGGGGCCAAAGGTCATCAATGAACAGTCAAAACAGGCAATGAAAGATGCGCTTGCCAGGATCCAGAGCGGGGAATTTGCAAAAGAATTCGTCCTTGAAAGCAAAGCCAACAGGCCGGTCCTTAATGCTCTTGAGAGACAGGAGAACGAGCATCAGGTAGAAAAGGTCGGGAAAGAGCTTCGCGCCATGATGCCGTGGTTGAGGAAGGATTAATAAAGATGGTAAATCACCATCACCTCAAAGAGTTTGTGATGAGCATTTGTGGGCGCCACGCTGGGATGTTGTGGAGAAATATATAAGCGGTCAGAATACACATCATGCAAAAAACGCTATGTGTAGGTATAGTGACTGTCGTGCGATAGATGTTTATGCATCTGTTACACTAACAGAATACGCATCCAAGAGTATTTGCAGCTCAAAATAAAGTATTCAGGGAAGACCACTTCCCTGAACGCAGGTCTCTCTATTTTTATGGCGCTGGTGGGTTCGGTCCGATGAAATACGGCCGCATCATCTCATTGTCCTCGTGCTCGACGATGTGGCAGTGCCAGACATAGAGACCGGAAAGGTCGAACTTTGCCTTCACCCGCGTCACCTGGCTAGGATAGGCGATCACTGTGTCCTTGTAGCCGGTCTCCCAGACTTCTGGTAGTGTTGGATTGCCGACAGGCGTTGCCGGTAGCGTGATTACATCTTCTCCATCCACTTCCTCCGTTTCGAGCAGCTGCCGATTCACGACCTGGAACTGTACCTCATGAATGTGAATCGGATGAGCATCCGCAGTGAAGTTGAAGATCTCCCAGGTTTCGATAGCATTTTGGGCTGGGTTCTCCGTGATGCCATCATCCCACATCTTAGAAACAGGATTGCCTGACCCGTCAAGTATGCCGAGCAGCGCTGCTCTCGGGCCAAATGTCTCGCCATTCTCGCAGTCGAGCACAACGTTGCTGTCCTCGTCTTTGATGACCCTGACGGTCATCGAGTCTTCCTCGTTCAGCGACACTTGCCTCGTATTGGTTGCAGGACCTAGTGACTTAAAAGCAGGCAGCTTAAGCAGCGCTGGGTTAATGCTTGTATCCTTGCTTTCAAGTGATACTACCGCGAATTTCATCACTTGGCCGGTCGTGTTGGGATCCGCCGGATCAAAGTCCGTGTCAGGTGTTCCGCCGCCAAACGGCTCATCCGGACCGAGGTTTTGTAGGATTATCTCGGTCCCTACTGGCATGTCGGTGAAATCGACGATAACATCGGCGCGCTCCGCCGGACCCATGAGAAGCTCGGTGAGTTGAACTGGCTTTGGCAGGAAGCCGCCATCGCTTCCGATCTGCCAGAAAGGCATGTCGTTGCTCATCTTCAGGATCAGGAAACGGGAGTTGCATCCATTCAGGAACCGGAAGCGGTAGCGGCGCGGCTCGACTTCCAGGTATGGCCAGGTGCGTCCGTTCACTACCATCGTGTTACCAAAGAACTCCGGGTTCCAGATAGGCGAGATATCGCTCTGTCCATCGCAGGCTTCCTCGCCGATGAACGGTATCTGCAATTGGTTGGGATCGAGCCCCTCGAAGAATGCACGGGTATCCGGATAGAACAGCGATCCGTCATCGTTGAAAGAGCGGTCCTGGATGGCGATTGGGATCTCATAGAATCTGCCGAATGGGTCGGCCCCAACCCCTGGGGCTGGGCCGGGCAGTACCGAGTTGGGGAGGTCACCGGGTCCACGGCGGAGGAGATAGAACCCCGCGGGCCCGGCATAGACATTAAGGCGGGTCATACCCAGAGTATGGTCGTGATACCAGAACGTGCCTGCCCTCTGATCATTCTGGTACTGGAACGTGGCAGTCCCAGGTTCCCATTCCACACCGAACTTATTCTGGAATTCGGTCTTGAAAAAGTCATACCATGTACCCTCCGTGGCAAAGTCTGCCGGAATATTGGCATTTGCGGGCAGATACCAGGCCTCTGCGTATCCATCGCTTTCCTGGGCACTGTGTCCCCCGTGCAGATGGGGCACCATGGGGACCGGACCATCATAAGGTCCTGGTGTGGTTTCAAAAGTCGGGCGCATGTCCCGCATTTCGTTCCCACCCGGTGGGTTTGCCCAGTGGAGCGTTGGGTCCACAGGCAACAGGTGCGGCAGGTAGTTGCCTTCTTCGTCTACCAGACCGTTTATCCACTTTACCCGGACAGGCCGCATGAAATCAGCTTCGATAGTGAAGGCAGGATAGTTGAAGGTATCTGAATGGTTGACGGAACCGTAGCTCCACACGGTTGTCTTGGGCATACCGGAGGGCAGGATCTGCTGTTTGAACTGCCTGACAGCGATCTCATAGTAGTCTTCCTTCCCAACTGCAGTTCGCGGCATCGCAGGGGGGATTACCAGTTTCGTCACATATTTATCGATAATGGTAGGATCAAGAGATCCTCCCAGTATCTGAGCCTCAGCCGACGGAATATACCTCAAAATGCTTCCGCCAAATGCTAGTACACCCGCAGCAGCGCCTGCCATCTTCACAAATGTTCTTCTGTTCATCCTCATTATCGCTTTCTCTTTTAGGTCATCGATCTTCGTGACTTTACTCTCACTCTTACTTTCAATCTCTTTATTTTTTAACATAATCTACCTCTTAACTCCTCACTCTTTTTTTCGAAATGGATGTGGCAAAATGAGATGTTCACATTACTATAGAGGCTATAGAGGTCATTTATTACAAGGTCCTCATCTTACTTTGCAAAAAACTTAGCAAACATAGCCCATTTTCCACTTCCTGCACTCTATATATGTTCTTACAATCAATGTATATAATTCTTTCTCTACTGTGTAAACTTCTTTGTGGTGGTTACCAATGCTCTTATTAAAACCGCTAATGTCAAAAAGGCAATTATCAATGTCTCTTTCATCATATCATTCCTTAGAGCCAATCCTTTCGATCGCCAGAGCTCCCAACCTGGCAATGGTATCAAGGACGACCTTATTTTCAGGGGTAAGAATCTGCTCAGGATTGTCGAAATGAAATCCTGCAACACCCTTTACAATATCTGTCGTTTTCATGGGAAGATAATATGCCCATGCTTCGGGTAGCGTATCTGTACCCATACCGGCTGGTTCGCCATTCTGCCAGACCCAGGTCGCTATACCAAGTTCTTTCTGGTTTATCCGGAACCGGTCTGTAGAAGCCCCGACCGAAACTTCTCCATTTCCAGGTAAAAAAATAGCCATGTCACATGGGAAAATCTGTCCTGTTTGACGGATCATCATGTGCAAAACCTGTTCAATGCTCTGGGCAGCAACGAGGTCCTGGCTTAATTCGTATAAAGTTGTAGTCCTGGACTCGCTTTGTTGAAGCTGCCACACCTTGTATTGAAGCCTGGATGCAAGATTGCTAATTACGAAGGAAAACGCAATGAACATAAGATAAGATAAAAAATATCTAACATCTGAAACAGCAAATGTAAAATATGGTTGAATAAACAAAAAATCAAAAATGAGAACGCTTAAGATTGCTGCAAAGATAGACGGGCCGCGCCCCATGAAAATAGCGATCAATACAACAGGCAGGAGCATTAAGAATAGTAAATTGATCTGACCGAGAATATCCCTTAAGAGAAAACCGAATAAAGAACCAAGAATGACAGCAACTGAGCTTATAACATAATTTAGCGGGCTGATCAATCCTAATTTTTTCCCAGGTATGGGTTGTTCGCTTTTACCTGCAAAGAGGAAAACATCGATATCTCTTGTGCGTACCATGATCTTCTGGGCAAGAGTTGGGAACAATCCAAAACGCCTGGGTTTGCCCATTACGATCTTTGTCACATTATGGCTCTTTGCATAGCGGGCTATTTCTTCAGCCACATCATCCCCTTTGATCCAGACAACACGTCCACCCAGCTTTTGGGCGATATCCATAGCATTTTTAAGCCATTCCCGTTCTTTATCTGATAACCGGGCGTGTTTGACAGTTTCCACATAGAGTGCAATCCATTGTGCATTCAGTTCAGAGGCTATTCGAAAGGCTGAGCGGACCAGTTGCTCGGCATAAGGACTTGCCAATACTCCCACCAGGATACGCTCCATGGCAGACCAGGGGCCTGCAATTGCATGTGCCCTCATGTACTGGAGCATTTTTTCATCTACGCTGCCTGCTACAAGCCGCAGTGACATTTCACGAAGGGCAAGTAAATTCCCCGGCTTAAAGAAACGACTGACAGCATTTTCTGCCATATCCTTTGCATAAACCTTTCCTTCTTTCAATCTTTTAAGCAGCTCCTCAAAAGGAAGATCTACAAGCTTGATAACATCCGCTAACTGGAAAAAAGTGTCGGGGATAGTTTCACTGACACGAACTGCTGTTATTCGAAAGACGATATCATTTAAACTTTCCAGATGCTGCACGTTCAGAGTTGAATATACATCGATCCCTGCGTTCAGAAGCTCCTCTACATCCTGGTAGCGCTTAACATGACGGGAATTGGGAGCATTCGTATGGGCTAATTCATCAACAAGTACAATCCTGGGCCGCCGTGCCAGAATACCATCTAAATCCATCTCTGCAAGCCGTACGCCTTTATATTCAGTAACAACGAGTGGAACCCTTTCCAGACCTTTAAGGAGTGTTTCGGTCTCTGCCCTGCCGTGTGTTTCAACGTAACCGACAGCAACATCTATTCCTTCCTTTTTTCGCACTCTGGCATCAGAGAGCATGGAATAGGTTTTCCCAACGCCGGGCGCAGCGCCAAAATAGATTGTCAGTTTTCCGCGTTTCTTTGCTGTTTCTTCCTGCTGAGCAATTGCCAGGAGGGATTCCGGTTCCGGTCTTTTGGGTTCTGTATCTGCCATTTGAAATCTATTCCTGCCGATTTTTCAGTATCACCATGAATTCCGTAAGTTTACCCCTAAGATTCATCCAGAGCAATATTTAATTTTAAGACATTTATACGTTGCTTCCCTAAAAATCCGAACTGCCTTTCCTCAACATGTTCAAGCACAATTTTACGCAGCGTTTCCTCGTCGAGATTGCGTGCCCTGGCAACGCGGGGCATCTGTACAAGAGCCGATTGCATACTGATGTGAGGATCTAAACCGCTCGCTGAAGCCTCCACAAGGTCTGAAGGTACTGGAGACTGGATACCAGATGACTTCAATAATTCTGTTCTATTGGAAATTTGTTCTATCAAAATTTTATTCGTTGGTCCGAGATTTGAGCCTCCGGAAGCCAGGGGATTATATGGATAATCTGAAGTGGCCGAAGGGCGAGACCAGAAGTATTTTGGATCAGAAAAGGGCTGACCGATCAGGGCTGAACCTGTGAGATTGCCGCCAGAATCATACATAAGGCTTCCTCCTGCTTCTTTTGGAAAAAATAACTGCGCCAGTGCGGTCACTGCAACTGGATAGATTACACCGACAAGTATCATCAGGATTGCAAAGAGTTTCAGTGCTATCTTTATTTGTTTCATTACTTGTCCTCCTTAATCATATAAACATTGTTATTATAATATCAATAATTTTTATCCCGATAAACGGAGCTATCATACCGCCGAGCCCATAGATGAGAAGGTTATACATCAATAGTTTTTCAGCAGGCATCGGGCGGTATTTGACGCCTTTCAGTGCCAGGGGTATCAGCAGAGGGATAATAATGGCATTAAAAATTACGGCCGACAGGATTGCGCTATATGGGTTAGTAAGATGCATAATATTAAGAATATCCAGTTGGGGATAGATGGAGATCATAGCTGCCGGTATGATGGCAAAATACTTTGCCACGTCATTGGCAATACTAAAAGTAGTCAGGGTTCCCCGTGTTATCAGTATTTGCTTTCCGATTTCAACTATATCCATTAACTTGGTCGGATTGCTGTCCAGGTCTATTATATTCGCTGCCTCTCTGGCTGGCTGCGTGCCTGTATTCATTGCTACTGCCACATCCGCCTGCGCCAATGCAGGTGCATCGTTCGTGCCATCCCCTGTCATGGCCACCATATGGCCATTTTGCTGATGCTCACGGATCAAACGAAGCTTATCCTCAGGTTTTGCCTCTGAAAGGAAATCATCCACCCCCGCTTCTGCAGCAATGGCTGCCGCTGTAAGGTGGTTATCGCCTGTGATCATGACAGTCTTGATACCCATTTTCCGCAGCTGGATAAATCGTTCACGGATACCGCCTTTTAAGATGTCCTTCAGGTGTATAACTCCAAGAATATCAGAGTTATGACACACAACAAGAGGCGTTCCTCCTGATTTTGCGATACTCTTTACCGTCTCTTCAAGCCCGGAGGGGCCAAACCCTCCTTTGCTCCTGACATATTCCGTAATCGCACCGGATGCGCCTTTTCGATACGATTGCCCGTCAATATCAACACCGCTCATGCGTGTTTGGGAGGTAAATGGAATTGATTTTGAACTATGGGGCAGCTCGGTTATTCTCATCTTGTATTGCTTTTTTGCAAGCACAACCACGCTTCTCCCTTCAGGCGTCTCATCAGTCAGGGAGGCAAGCATTGCCGCATTGGCAAGTTCCTGCCCGGAACGTCCTTTCATAGGAATAAATTCCACTGCCTGCCTGTCACCCAGGGTAATTGTTCCTGTCTTATCGAGAAGAAGGATATCCACATCGCCGGACGCTTCAATGGCTCTCCCCGAAAGGGCTATCACATTTTTAGAAAAGAGCCTATCCATGCCAGCGATCCCGATAGCAGGCAAGAGCGCTGCAATTGTTGTAGGCGCCAGACAAACAAAAAGTGCGATAAGCACGGTAAGCGAGACCGGCATACCATGTCCTGCAGCTTTTATACTATACACCGATAAGGAGTTGAAATTGATAACCACGAGTAAAAAGACAGCTGTTAAAGAGATCAGCAGGACTTCCAGCGCGATCTCGTTCGGGGTTTTGCGACGCTTTGCACCTTCCACCATACTGATCATCCTGTCCAGGAATGCCTCTCCGGGATTCGCTGTTATGTGCACGATGATCTGGTTGGAAATGACTTTTGTCCCACCTGTTACAGCGCTTCTGTCTCCGCCTGATTCCCTCACAACAGGAGCTGATTCACCTGTGACAGATGATTCGTTCACGAGGGCTGCGCCTTCAACCACTTCACCATCGCCGGGAATTATATCCCCTGATTCCACAAGGATATAATCCCCTTTATGCAGATTTCCAGAGGGGATAAGCTCGTGTTCTGCCTTTGATTTTGGATCTTTCAACCTTTTTGCCATCACTTCAGTGCGCGTTTTACGAAGTGACTCAGCGCGTGCCTTTCCGCGACCTTCTGCAAGCGACTCTGCAAAGTTTGAGAAAATCACTGTGAGCCAGAGCCACAGGGATACACTTGCGGTGAACCATAAGGGTTCACTTGATTTAAAAAATAAACCTGCTAATAAACTGGCAGTTGTAATGATACTTCCAAGCTCCACAAGAAACATGACAGGATTTCGCCATATGCTAAGCGGGTTAAGTTTTTTTAACGATTCCCATAGGGCATGGCGCAGGAGTCCGTGTTCAAAGATTGTTACATTTTTTGTCTCAATCATATTATTGACCTGCTCGCATGATCATATGTTCGACAATCGGTCCCAGCGACAGGGCAGGAAAGAACGTCAGAGCTCCCACAATCAGAATAACAAAAGCAAGCCATAGAACGAATGTAATTTGATGTGTCGGGAGTGTACCGATGCCTGGTGGGATATATTTTTTCTTCGCAAGTGACCCTGCCATGGCAATCGCAGCCACAGCAGGAACAAATCTGCCGATAAGCATTGCAAGGGCTGTCAATAGATTATAAAAAAGAGTATTGGCATTAAGTCCGGCAAATGCGCTGCCGTTGTTATTGGATGCAGAGGCAAACGCATAGAGTATTTCGCTTAAACCGTGAGGGCCGGGATTTAAAATTGAAGAAATTCCCGCATATGTTATCAATGCAACAGAAACAAAAACGAGCACAAGAATGCCCGAAGTGAGGACGATCAATACCGACATACGCATCTCAAAGACCTCTATTTTTTTGCCAAGATATTCGGGCGTTCTGCCTATCATAAGACCTGCAATGAAAACTGCTATAATCGCAAAAGAAAGAATCGTGTAGAGCCCTGACCCTACACCCCCAGGAATGACTTCACCTGACAGTATAAGCAGCATCGTGACCATTCCACCAAGGGGCGTTAATGAGTCATGCATTGTGTTTACAGCGCCGGAGGAGGTAGCTGTTGTGCTGAAGGCAAAAAGAACTGAGCCCCCGATCCCGAACCTGACATCTTTGCCTTCCATATAAGAACCGTTAACATCCAGCTTCTGCGTCAGCGGATTCCCATTATACTCAGACCAGTACATCACTCCGAGGAATAATATAAATATCATCATAATAACTGTAAATAAAGCCCACCCCTGCCTGGTATTGCCTGTGAAGCGCCCGAATGTGTAAGTGAGAGAAAAAGGGATAAGAAGTATGAGAAGTATTTCCATGAAATTGGTTAATGGGGTTGGATTTTCAAAAGGATGCGCAGAATTTGCATTGAAAAAACCGCCGCCGTTGGTCCCAAACTCTTTTATTGCTTCCTGGGATGCAACCGGCCCCATGGGAAGCATCTGATTGTTAATGCTTTGTCCGTCCGGTGTTTGAAAGGATTGGAGTAATGAACTATTTGTATAAGGATCTAAATCCTGGATAACGCCCTGGGAGACTAATAGCAGGGCTGCCACGATAGAAATGGGCAGGAGGATGTATAACACACTTTTAGTCATATCCTGCCAGAAATTCCCAATGGTCTGGGAAGTATGCCTGGTAAAACCGCGTATTAAGGCGATCGCTATACACATACCCGTAGCAGCAGAGAGAAAGTTCTGGACTGCCAGTCCTGACATCTGGGTGAAGTAGCTTGCTGCCGATTCACCGCTATACGCCTGCCAGTTTGTATTTGTGACAAAGCTTACTGCTGTATTGAAGGCAAGAGGCGGGGAGAATGCGGAGAATCCCTGAGGATTTAGAGGAAGGATTCCCTGAAGCAGGAGTATCAAGAACAAAACGATTAACCCCAGACCGTTGAATAAGAGCATAGCCTTTGCATATTCTTTCCAGTCCATTTCCTCACCGTCCTTTATACCTGCTGCTTTGTAGATCACAGCCTCAAGTGGTATCAGGATGGGACTTAAGAAAGTACGGCTGCCCTGATATACATTCATTATATACGTCCCCAGGGGCTTGACAAGGAGGGTTAAAACTACCAGAAAAAATAACATCCCACCGATATCAAATACGATTTCCATGTCTGGCATTATATCTATTCCTTCCAGGAATACGGTTATCTGCAAAGTATCTAATGATATTTAAATTTAAGGATATCCTCAAAAAAATGATGCTACAAGAATTACCATTGTGGACAACAAGCCCATAGCTGAAACTATCCTGATCTTAAGACTGTCAAACATCTTTAAAGCAGAAGCACAGATGAATAAATAAGGCAAAAGAGTGGTTATTACAGAAATGGTAGCCAACTGCTCAAAATGGTTGCTAAAAAGCAGAAGTGATGCGCCTGTAATGGTGCTAATAATTATTGCAACATGAGGAGTTCCGTTTTTCCCGATATCGGGAACAAGAGGAAGATGATGCTTAAATGATATGTTCTGCAACACTCTTGATGTAGCAAGAAGATATGCGTTAAGCGCTGACATCATGGCAATTATCCCGATAAAAGCCATTATGTCGCCTGAAGCCTGGAATACAACAGAGGCCGCCTTTGCCAGCGGGGCGGGAGATGACGCAATTACAAGGCTTCCCAGGCTGCCCATGAGGGAAATATTAAGAAATAAATATACAAATGTGACGATCAGCATTACGCTTATCAATGATCTGTGTATATCATTTTTATTTTTTGTCTCATCTGCAGGAATTGCACTGATCTCAAAACCCGTAAAGCACCAGTAAACAATGATCACAGTACGAAGGAAATCATTCGTATTTCCTGTAAAAAATGGAGTAAAGTTCTCAAGGATAAGATGCGGAACTAATAAAAAAGCCAGGATTACAAGCGGAATGGTTTTTAGAAAGGTCAGGACGATCTCTATTTTACTTGATGGTCTTAAGCCGATGATGTTCACTGCCCCGAAAAATACTATCACTCCTATCTCGATCCCGAGGATATTGGAATAACCCATATAAGAAACATATTGTCCTATACCCGCTGCTATAGTGGCAATTCCAAAAACAGCAGAGATCATATATAAAACAACTATTGATGTAGAAAGTCGTTTTCCAAAAACACTTGAGTATATTGAATAGAAAGCGCCGGTTGACGGGTGTTTTGAGGATGCCCATGCAAGGCAGAGCATGACACATGTTGCTGATATTGCGACAAGGAACCATGCCAGGAGAGAACCCGGCCCTGCTATTCCTGCTGCTATTGCCGGAACAACAAATATTCCTGAACCAATAGTTCCGCCAACCCCGAAACTGATAAGTTCCCACAGACCCAGGCTTTTTTTATATTGTGACATCTATACAAAGAAGCAGTCAGGATAATAAACTATAAGAAGGTTCGGGTATATGATTAATTACAGGAGTGTTTTAAATATGGCATATGAAGCAAAAAATTTTGAAAGTCTTTTGGGGACGAAAGGTTTCAGCGACCAGTTGTTGAAAAACCATTTTACATTGTACCAGGGTTATGTGACAAATACAAACAAAGTTGCGGATACATTAAGCGCAATGGCTAAGGAAGGAAAGACGGGAACCCCGGAATATGCTGAATTAAAGCGCAGGTTCGGCTGGGAATTCAACGGGATGAGGCTGCATGAATATTATTTCGATAACATGACCAAAGGCGGGAAAGAGATTGACAAAAATACAAATTTATACAAGAAAATTGTAGCGGATTTTGGTTCATACGAGACCTGGGAGAAAGATTTCAAGGCAACAGGTGCCATGCGGGGAATAGGATGGGTGATCTTATACTATGACGGAACAGAAGGGCGATTATTCAATACATGGATAAACGAACATGATGTGGGACACCTCAGCGGGGCAAAGCCTCTCATGGTCATGGATGTCTTTGAACATGCCTATATGATTGATTACGGATTGAAGAAAGCAGATTATATTGAAGCATTTTTCAAGGCAATCGACTGGACTATCGATCCGAAAATGGATTCATGGATTGAATAGAACTACTATTTCCAATCATTTTTTTCTATTAGTTGGGATTCAGAACTTTCTCTTTTTATTCTTCTTTTTTTGCATGAGTGGTTACGATCATGAAATTATGCTTCCCGCTTGTTCCTGTTATTTTTTCAGGCTCAGAAGGACACAGATAGGATTAGAAAACAATTTAAGCAATAGGATAATGTTTGACCCTTAATATGGATGAAGCAAAACGGATAAAACAGTTAAAAAAAGAGAGAAATGCAATAATCCTTGCTCATAATTACCAGCGCGGCGAAGTGCAGGACATTGCGGATTTTGTGGGGGATTCATTCGGCCTGAGCCAGAAAGCAGTTGATAGCGGCGCAGAAACAATTGTTTTTTGCGGGGTTGATTTTATGGCCGAAAGTGCTGCCATACTAAATCCTGAAAAGACTGTACTTATGCCTGAAACAAGCGCCCAGTGCCCCATGGCCGCTATGATAACACCCGGATCCTTAAAGCTTGAAAAAAAGAAATATCCTGGTGCTGCTGTTGTCTGTTATGTTAATACGCCTGCATCCGTTAAAGCAGAAAGTGATATCTGCTGCACATCCGCAAATGCGGTCAAAGTAGTAAATGCGCTCCCTGAGAACGAAATAATCTTTGTTCCAGACAGGAATCTTGCCCAATATGTTTCAGCCCATACTACTAAAAAAATAATCCCCTGGAATGGCTATTGCCCCACTCATCACCTGATACTGCCGGGTGATATTCTTCTTGAAAAAGAAGAGCATCCCGATGCGCAAATACTCGTTCACCCCGAATGCAGGCCCGAGGTGATATCACTTGCAGACCAGGTCCTCAGTACCGCAGGTATGCTAAAATATGCAAAACAATCGAATTCCAGGGAATTCATCATAGGCACAGAACTCGGGCTTTTACACAGGCTGCGAAAGGAAAACCCCAATAAGATCTTTATACCTGCCACAAGTCTGGCAGTATGTCCGAATATGAAAATGAATACTCTTGGCAGTATTATCAGGGCTCTTGAAAATAATGAACATATAATAAAAATCCCTGAAGATATCAGGATAAAAGCAAAAAAGTCGCTTGACAGGATGCTGGAAGTTGGGCGCGGTGATCAATGATCTATCTTGAGCTAATGCGCTACAAGAACTGCGCCATGGCAGGACTTGCCGCTATTATTGGCGCGGCTATCGCTTACACCGCCGCTCCCGGAGACCCTTTGTGGATGGGGCTGATATTTATCACGGTTTTCTTTATCACAGGTGCCGGGAATGCCATTAATGATTATTTCGATGCGGGTATCGATGCTGTCAACCGCCCGGATCGCCCCATACCTTCAGGAAGAATTGCCAGAAATTTGGCTTTCCGGTTTTCAATTGTATTATTTGCCGCAGGTATCATAATTTCATATTTTATTGGTTCCAACCACATTCCTTTTTTCATTGCGGCATTCAACTCATTTCTTTTGTATTTCTATGCGTCTTACCTTAAAAGAAAAATTCTTGTAGGGAATCTTAGCGTCAGTTACCTGACAGGCTCCACATTCCTGTTCGGGGGTGCAGCTTACGGGGGAAAAGGTGTCCAGGTGACTGTGATCCTTTTTTTCCTGTCGATGCTTGCCACATTTGCACGGGAGATAGTAAAGACAATCGAGGATACAGAAGGAGACAGGTTAGACGGCGCATCAACGCTTCCAATAATGATCGGCGAAAGACGGGCAACGTACGCTGCGTGTGCATTCGGGCTCCTTGCCGTAATACTTAGTCCTTTGCCGTATTTGATGAAGTTATTCAATGAATATTATCTTTTTTTCGTGGGGATAGCTGATGTGATCTTTTTTTTTGCAATGTTCATGATACTGAAAAGAAATCCCACCGCGTCCTCAAAATATTTTAAAGTCGCCATGTTCTCTGCTTTGCTTGCTTTTATTGCCGGAAGCTTTGCGAATAAAATTTTATAAAAACTCGAATCCTGAGGAATAATCCAATAATTCCTATTTCTGAAAGGTTCATAAAAGCTCCTATCTATTCTTTCTCAGATTATATGTAACAAATGCACTAAACGATCCAATGATTGAAAATAGACCAATCATGATTACCATAAAACCGATAAATACACCTACAACTGCTTTCCCGGATCCAAACAGAATATCAGCATCGGGGTCAAATATAGCCTATGGCTGTCCAGGCGATTAAATTAGATATGATAATCGAAATAAATGTGTATCTATTATCTATCAGTGAACCAATGGTTATTCCCACGAGAATTGCGCTCATGGTCCCCCGGGAAATCGTTCTGGAAATATTTAATAATTCCAGTATGCCGAAAATTCAAGGCCGAGTATTATCCCAATTATCAACACTTTTTCTTTTTTCATAGAATCACTCCATGCTCAACAACAGCATTGCCACATGCATCGCACCGAACTGCATTCTTTTAATTTGTTGCATAGGAGTATAAAGAAATTTTAGATGCTCCGATCGGGATTGGAGCCCAAGTCTTCCTCAGGTCTCCAGACCCTTATCGAAGTATCGGCCTCTGAAAATCCCGGCCAGAAGTCGAAATAATATTTGAGAGCCGGGATTTATGAGCGTTAGCAGCGCCCCAGGTGCCTATACTTCTATTGGAGTTCTTATAATATAAGTCTGGCGTTGCATTTATATAGAGAAAAGTATAATTCTAAGTATCCAATTTTTCCGGTTAGCAGCTGGGAATTGAGACAAAAAAGAAGTTGAAAAAGATGAATGAAAATAAAGATAGCGGAGCCGATGCTCTGAAAGATGATTTGAGTGTTTTAGAATTTCACAAGATCCTGGATTGTACTATTGAAGAATTGCTTGAAAAAGCCTGGCAAGAGAAATGGAAAATCAAGCATATCGAATTCTGGCTTAATGTCAAGAATTCTCAGAATCTAGAACGGCTGGCCAAGAAACTTCCGGTGATGACATGATTCAGATTCAAATACAGTACGATGATCTGAAAGAAAAGGAGCTGGCTGAATTCTATCAAAGCCGGATACTGGAAGAGCATATCACTTGTATAGTGCCTGTTGTCGTGGTACAGAGGAAGAGGGGGCGATCGTATGAAGGAAGATTGGCAGCCAGGATATGAGGAATGCCCTGACCTGTCCCTGCGTTTAATCCTGCGTATCTGTCCCATGTGCGGTGCAGGCCCGGGGAAGATTGGCATAGGCTGCCTTGAGTGCGATTGTGCTATCGGGAATCCTGAGGATGTGATCTGATATGGACAAGGCAAAAATTGAAAAACGGATCCTGGAGGAATATGAGAATTTCGTATTCCAGGGATATACATTCGAAGAGATCGCTTACATGGGGACGTGCCTGCAAAAATGGGCAATAGAGCGAGGATTAGGAATCCCGGATGATCTGAAGATCAAAAATACAAAATGAACCCCATCCCCTTTTTTTCTTATCGAATTTCGGAGGTGATTACATGCTAGTCTGCGCATTCATGCGTGCGCACGTGTGCGTGCGCAGACGTGCGCCTCCACACCTCTAAACACGACCGCCATGCGGCGGCGCGCTAATGACTCGGCCTTAGCCGAGGCTATTTAGCATGCGCATGTCTGCGTGCGCATGCGTGCGCCCGCCAGAAAAAAAAAATCCGGGGTATTCCGGGAAGAAAATTGGAGCAGAAATATGAGGGATGGTGTAAGGGATCGCGTGAATATCCCCATCGATTCAAAATTGAAAAAATTGTTTGAGGATTTGCAGCAAATACATGGAATATCATGGACTGAGGTCCTGGAGAAAGGAGTCCGGAATGAGCTGATTGAAAAGGATCCTGTCAAGATACTTGAATATGAAATCAAGATCGAAGATGAAAAACAAGATGAAAGACGACAGGCGCTGATCAGGGCGAAGGCGAACATTTCAGTTTTGGGTCCCACTTCGAAAGTTGATCCTGAACTTGAAAAGAAAAGGGAAGAAAATTTCCAGAAGGATTCATCCTGGCTACCAAGACAAATCATAAATGGTGATGTAAATTGGAGTCGAATATTCTTTTTTTATCAGTTTGAATCTAAAAAAGAAGCTCTGGCGTGGTTTAGACCGCGAATTGCTATATATTTGCAACAACAAAAGAGGTGAAAATTTTGATCAAAGAATTCATAACAGACTGCCGGGCACGCGGCCTGACAGCTCACACAATAGAAACATACCGTTCTTGCTGTCTGGATTTCCTCAAAACAAATCCTGACCCGGTAAAAGTGACCCTTGATGATCTTGTCAGCTACCTTGGAGAGCTCAGGATCCGGGACCTACAAGGATCCACATTGAAGGGTTACTTTGCAGCAATCGCAGCATTCTATGATTTCCTGATTTTTTCAGGATCCTTGAAAATCAGTCTGATCCCTTCCTTCCGGAAGAGATATCTTCGCATCAAATTGCAGTACAACGGCGAGAATACAAGGCAGTTGATCAGTGTTGAAGAGATGATCGAACTCATCGCCCATAATCGGTATATCCTTCCCAGGACAATGATGTTATTCCTGGCCAAGACCGGATTAAGGCGCGGGGAGCTCATTGCCATGGATGTACAGGATCTTGATCTGGAGAAAGGAGAGTTCAGGGTCAAGCCAAAGGCAAAGCGGAGCAATCGCCTGGGATTCCTTGACCCGGAGCTCACCGCAGCACTCCAGGAATATCTGGATTGGCGCGAATTCAGGGCAAAAGACAATGCTGCACTCTGGATCACTCCTGAAGGCAGAAGGATATCCAGGAATTACGTATACAACACAGTAACGAGAGTTGCAAGCCGGTTAGGTCTTCACCATCACCGCGGCGCCCTGAACAAGAAATTCACTCCGCATTGTTTCAGACATTTCTTCACCACTCATCTCCGGAGGGCAAAGATGCCCAGGGAGTTCATCCAGGAGCTCAGGGGAGACCGGCGCAAGGACGCTGTTGATATCTACGATCATATCGAGATAGAGGAGCTCAGGAGAACATACCTGGCATGCATCCCCAGCCTTGGGACAGGCCCGGGGAGGAGAGGAACGCTGGAGGAATGGTGCAAATGAAAATAAAAAAGTATCGTCACTGTAAAAAAGAAAAACAAAATAATGATACATTATTGATACATTAATGATACATTTTTTTTGCTAGCATTTAGCTAGCATTTTGCTAGCTGTGCTCAAACCTGTATTTGAACCCGCATTTCGCGTTACGGGAATAGAAAAAAAATCATGTCAGTTCTGCATTGAAAAACATCTCCTTTTTTAGGGGTAACTCTATGGAAATTTAATGGAAAAATCCAAGGAAAAATGTCCTCAATGTGGAAAAAAATACAAATTTCTTAAGAAACACATTAAGAGGTCACATTCTTCCGGGGATATCCCAGGGAAAAGTCCGGGAAAAGTCCAGGAAATTTCCAGGGAAAAGGAATCCAGTTTTTTAAAGGAAATTAACTTGCAAGGAGAATTCAACAAAATGGCCGAAACCATCAACCCAAAAAAAGACGAAACAAAAGAACCGAAATATAAATGTGGATCCTGTGGTCAAACATTTAATGACAAATACAAGCGCTGCCCTCACTGCGGAGTGGAATTCGAATGAGAGAAGTTGATTTTGAGAAGCTCCTTCAGCTCGCTTCCGATCCGAAAGTAGGAGCTAATGCAGAGAGCTTTTCCGGGATGCTCAAAGAAGCTGAAGGAGTGATCAAGCTCGTTGAAAAGGTCGTGAATGTTGCAGATCGAGCCGGAGCCCTTCCCGGTCTTGTCAGGGCCCTGGGAAAAAAATATGATGTGGATGTAGAATCTCCCCTCAAAACCCGAAATGACGAATCCAAGCTCATCACCCCGGCCTCTGAGTATCATGCACAGCTGCTCAGCGAGCTCAACAAAATCCCCGAAAAGGAACTGAAAAAGCAGTTCGAGGAAGCAGCAAAAGTAATGAAGGAACATGCAAAAACAAAATCTGAACCTGGGTCCCCTAGAAATAAAGAACCTGACGCAACGCAAAATTAGCATTCTCGGCGGAACTGGATCCGGGAAAACAAGCACGCTCAAGATGTTAGCCGCGGTCAGCCCAGTCCCGGTATTCATATTTGATCCCCTCAATGTGATCCGGATCAAGGGGTTTGACCGCGTGCTATTTTCGAAAACATCATGGGAACATGGAGATGAAGCCGGGAAACTGTTCTCGAAAATGAAAGCCAGGAATATGATATTTTCATTCCGGGACATGCTCCAGGAAGAGCTATCTCAGTTTGCGAACGCTTTTTTTTCGAACTGGAAGCCGAAGAGCTGCCTTGTTGCCATGGATGAGGTTCATGAGTTCATTCCGGAAGGTGGAGTGGGGGGAAAATATGCTCCGGAGATCGAGAGAGCGGTAAGACATTGGAGAAATGAGGATGTAGGATTCATATTCACCTCTCAGAGGCCTGCACTCGTCAAGAAGAATGTCCTGGCACTCACAGATTATCTCATTCTCTACAGAACAACATGGACACACGACCTCAATGCTGTAAAAGAGCTCATACAAAATATGCCAGGAGTGGATATCCCCAGGATCCTTGCAGGCCTGCAGACCAAGTCATTCCTGGAAGGCTATTCTCTTGATTTCAGAGGAAACGAATCAGCATGAATGAAGATCCGACAAAAACACTGAAAGAGGAATTGATAGAAGCCAGGCAACAAAACTTGCCACCAAAACCTGACGAATCGCTTGACAGAAATAAGACTCTCATCATTGTTGCAGCGATGATCACGCTGACCGCAGCCCTGGTCAGTGGTAGAATGTCAGAATCCGTGTACAGCGGACTAATGGGTTCGTTCCTGGCCCTAACGTTCGGAAGGATATTCTCTGAACAGATACTCTCATCAAGAAGGTTTTAGGTCCCAGGGAATTGGTTACATGTTTGTACTGTCCTTTTTTGTATTGATTTACATTTATATATATAGATGTGAAATCTTCATGTTTTACTGAATTGGAATTTTTTTTCCAGGACATAATTACATGACAGACGTACTTAATCCAAAAATACACGCGGATGGCCTTATTGACGTTTTCGCTATTGGTGTTTCAAAACAAGTGACCGAGAGGATCATTGCACCATACGTCGGAAACGCAACAATAACCAGCGGGCTCATCAAAGGCGTTGTAGGCGGAATAGCCTACGGTAAAGGCGGAAGAATAGGAAACATTGTATCAAGCGGTCTTATCATAGACGCTGCTGAAGATATTGCAGTTTCACTGCTCGGCAAAATTGGCCAGGGCGGCAGCGGAACAAGAGACGAATGGGCATAAAGAGAGGTAAAGAAACATGGTAGATTCAGATGAAGGCGATGTCCGTATTATATTTGCGGACGCATCAAGCAGCAACAGAAGAAAGGTTTTCGAAGCTCCGACAGAAAGACTTGACGGGAGCACCTTGCAGAGTGAACAGATCATCGTGCCATTCAGCGCCGAGACAATACACCAGGACGACCTTCTCATTGTAGAAGTCAAAGTCGGAACAGCATCAACCGCTGACTATGCTCTTACTAAAGTTCAGATCCCCGTAACCAAGCTCAACAAATCCACAAAACAGGAAACACCGACATTCCTAAGAGACTCGGACCTGAGATCGGCAGATGTTACATTGACGGCCAATACCTGGGTAGTCCTTGGGACCTACACAGTGAGCGCTCAGGAAGGACTCAAACTTGGACAGCGCATCCCGGATAACTCAAGAATATACATTGCACTTGTAGAAAACGCGTGATCGAGTGATATCATGACTCGTGACACGATGGAGAACAAACCCTATCAGGGTAAGAAAACGGGATCAACTGGAATAATCTTCCAGTCTCCTCTTATCCGAAAAGTGGGAAAAAATACAGTGACCATCACAGGAAGGTAAAATATGATTGATGTAAATACACTCAGACCAAGCGGCATAAGGCGCAAGCTCATGATGTCGGCGGTTCATGTTGTTACTACAGCCGGGAATTATATAATCGGTCATTTTCCGCATGGAGCGACATTGCGCGGCATATGGTTTGTACCCACAGTTGCTTTAACCGTAGCCGATGAGGTTATGGACATTGGAATAACCGCAACCGGCAAAACAATTATAGACGCCGTTACCGTACCCTATACAACAAGCGCGATAGGTACTCCGGTAGATATTTTCCAGACAAAAGGCACAACTGGCGGCTTAACCGAGCTTGCGGCGGGAGCTACAGTATGGGCAACGCCCACAGGCGCAAGCACAGCCGGTACTGGTTTTTTCGTCATTGAATACGAAGATCGGAACAACTAAGGGAGATCCATCATGATCACCCTTGTTGCCAGCACCGTCACGCTACTTGTGAAACAGGAAAAGAGAAACCGGTATATCAAGCTCAACAGCGACAGTACGACCGTAACCAGGGTCGGAAAAACGCCCTCAAGCGTTGAAATGGCCAATATGGGTTTCGGGTTCACGGCATACGATGATATCGTTGTATATCTTCGGGCAGGTGATGAGATCCACGGCGTGAGCTCAGGAACTCCGAATATCTCAATTGCGGAAGTTTCTCCGGAGACAGTGAAAAACGCAATTATAATTACCTGAGAGGTGAAGTAAATGGGATTTTTTGATTCTTTTGTATCCGGATATGCTCAAACATTCTATCCAAAGAAAAACGAAAAAATAACACCGGTATTTCCCGATCTGGGCGGCGTTGGCATGGTAGGCATGGGCGCGGCAAAAACCATATGGGGAGGCTTAGGCACAACTGGAAAGGTTGGAGTTGGTATAATCGGCGGAGCTGGTGGATATGCAGCTTATGACTGGCTATTCGGCGGAAAAAAACAACCGATGGCTCCTCAAACACAAGTTTTAGAACAAAAACCAGTTCAGCAGACTACAAACAATTTGAATTACAAATATGATGCTCGTCAATATACCCAGAATACTACAAATGTTGATAATCGCTCATGGATGAATATAATCAATTCTCCTGGTGCATCTATGACAAAGAAGGATACGGTGGCAGCAACAGCAACAGCGACACCCTCTATCACGACTCCCTTTAGCTTCACATCTGATCCAACACAGGACACGTCCGCTGATCAGGGCCAAAGCCAGGCCTCAGGCATGGACTGGGCAACAATTGCGGCCATTGCCGGCGTTGCGCTTGTTGCATATGGATACACATCAAGGAAGGGATCGAAATGAGCGGAAAATCAATCCTGGTAATTGCAGCGGCAGCCAGTGCCGCATATATTCTTCTCAATGGAGATGCATTCGGGGCATCAGGTGGAGTTGGCGGCGGGGAAACGAAAAAAGCAACGGTAATGACCGGAATTACAAATCCAGATACAGGCGGGGGCGGTAGTTATCCAACAAATCCAACAAATCCAACGAATCCAACAAATCCAGATGCTCCGCCACCAAGCTACAATACTACTATTCCAGGATATGGAAATATCCAGACTCCTTTTGAGCCTTCGCCTTATCTGCTTGGATTGATTTCTCAGAAATATGCAACGCCGTCAGGCTCAAGCTCATCTTCATCTTCATCTTCATATCCATACGCTGGAAATGCAACAATTGCAGAACAGGTAAAAACCGTTCTTACACCAATAACCGGAAACACTGTATATCAGTCCAGATTAGCAGATATTGTTGCCAATGATTATATGGCAAATACAAAAAAAGAACAGGTAGCGGAGGTTCTGACACCTATAACAGGAAACACCGTACCACAATCAAGAACTGCTGACATTGTAGCTAATGCTTATATGGCAAATACAAAAAAAGAACAGGTAGCGGCGGTACTGACACCTTTAACCGGAAACACAGTGGCGCAATCAAGAACTGCTGACATTGTAGCTAATGCTTATAATGTAAATACAAAAAAAGAACAGGTAGCGGCGGTACTGACACCTTTAACCGGAAACACAGTATCGCAATCAAGGTTAGCTGATATAGTTGCAGGCACACCAAAAAGATATAGTTCATCTTTTTATGAATCAATAGCCGAAGATTTGAAAGTTGAAGCAGTTGCGGCTACAATCAAACCGATAACAGGAAATACAGTCCCGCAATCAAGATTAGCTGATATAGTTGCAAGCGCACCAACGAAAAAAGAAGCAAGTACAGGTACTTTTTCAGTATCTATAGGTGGTGCTAACATGCCTACAGCAGGAACGCTTGTTTATCTTTCCCCAGGTCAAAATTTAAGCAATTTTAAACCTGTTATTAGCTCTACGAAAACAACACCAACAACGACAACCAAAAAATCAACAACTATAAACAGTACTGTAAAGAATACAGCCCCGACATACTCAAATAAAAAATACGGCGGATGGGGCGGATAAATATTGAGTTTATACACTTGGTTTTTTCCACCAAAACCTATAACTTTTTTTCGTAGAATCAGTTTACCGGTTATTGTTGCGGGTCAAAGTATCACGTATGACATTGACAACTTATTAAGAACATATCGCTTATTCATACCTTTTACAAATTTTCAAATAGTTAATGACAGTGAAACTGAACTTGAGATCATACTTGATTATTCACTGAATAAAAAGTTAAGATGTCTTGCAAAAGGCACAAAAGCCATACGCGGACAGCCTTTTAACAGCTTTTCCATAAATAACGTAGGAACAATAGATACTGCTGGGGACGATATACAAATCGAACTAGAAACATTGAGGTAGAAATGCCTACAGAAACCGGCGTGAGCTCAATATTGGGGATAGAAAATAAAGCAAATAAAAATCAACCTAATGGATACGCTGGCCTCGATGCTGCCGGACTCATTCCATCTACATTAGGACCTGAATTATCTATCAACAAAAATGCAGTAAATGGGTACGCTGGCCTTGATGCAAGCGGATTCATTCCCATGACTGAACTTTCATATTTCAGCATTATTCCAATTGGCGTTTCCGTTGCTGGATTTATTCCTTATATGGATGAAGCAATGACATATCTCAATCTCATTTATGTTGCAACTGGCCACTACATTTCTTTCGATGACTCCACTGAATGTTTTAGCATGGTGAAAATATGACAATACGAAGAATATCAATGCAAGCGGAAAGCGCGAATTTAACCAATGGATATCCTATTTTAGCAGATTCAAATGGGTTGTTATCTTCAGTTGCAGCCGGTACAGCCGCAGCGGCAAGATTGGCTCTTGGATTGGTAGATGCACTTGATAGAATGCCAACAGCAATGATGCCATCTAGAGAGCTATCTCATTATTTTCATGCTTTATATGATGAAATTACGATAGTGGCGGGTACTTGGACAAGCTATCTTGATGCTTCACAGACAGACAAAGACATTGCTATAAGTGTATCGGGAAGCCATGTTTATAATAGTAGCCATCTAAACAATGATGAAATACATTTTGGTTCTTTAACTTTAAATGCCGGAACTTACAAAATAATAATATGTTGTATTAAATCCGGCGATGGCGGAATAGCTGAGATTTTGTTAGGTACAACATCTTTAGGTACATTCGATAATTATGCAGCATCAACAACTTATAATGCCGTTGGTGTGTTGACGTATTCACCAACTGCACGCGTGACCGGAAATTTAAGATTAAAGGTAACGGGCAAGAATGCATCATCCGCAGATTATATTATTAGAGTTTCAAGGATAGAAATAATAAGGACGGCTTAAAATGGTAGAAACACCCCCAACAACAATAACAAAAGAAATAGTATTAGCGGCTTATAATGCAGAGAATGGCAGCAATTACACTTTTGCAGAACTAGGGAGACAACTTGCTATAAATGAATTGCAGAAATTCAGAAGAAAAATGCTCCGGGCTGCAATTGTTGAAGAAGTTATTATTTGAGTTAGAAAGGTAGACCTTTTGAATTTTCCATTTCTGTATAGTGAGCATGTCAGAACTGTAATGAAGCCTATCTCTTTTTCATGGTTGATATCCATATTTGTATATTATGCCAAGAATACAAGAAGGACCGGATGGAACATTCCGGATCACAATTCCCAAGGATATTGCCCTGGGAAAAGCCTGGAAAAAGGGCTCAGAGATCGGATTTTGCATCGTGGATCAAGAAATCAATCGTCCTCTCCCAGGGGATATTTTTCTAAGAAAAAATAGATGAGAAGATCTGCAGCATATATCCGGGTTAGCACGGAAGAGCAGAATTTAGGTCTCCAAGAGAATTTGATTCTAGCTCAAAATCCTGGCAGGATATATTCTGATAAGGAAAGTGGGTCCATCAATGAAAGGTTGGACTATACGGAGCTCTGTATGGAGATTGAGAAGGGGGATATCTCTGAAGTATTGGTATATCGTCTTGACAGGCTCGGACGGGATCCGGTGGAATTGATACGATTTTTTGACAATTTGGAAAGGAAACATGTTTTGTTCAAATCCTTGACTGAGCCCTGGCTCTCTGACTGGAATAAGGGACCCATGCAATTTCTTACATGGTGGCTCCAGATAGGGATGGCAAAGTTTGAGCTACTATTATTGAAGGACCGGCAGAAGAGAGGGATCGCGGCAGCAAGGATAAGAGGAAAACATCTCGGAAGGCCAAGAAAAAACTGTCTTTAATTGCATCTTAATTGTGGGGGATGAATGAAGGAGGATGACCGAACTAAAGGGTCTGTGTGTAAATAATGGTTGGTTATTCTCTCAGAAAATATATGGTTATTTCTCTCAGGGGAAGGTCATCCTATCATATCTATTTGAATCAACTTATATAAAAAACAATTTGTGATGAATGATGAGATAAATTATAATGAGACCGATGCTCCGATCGGGATTTGAACCCGAGTCACTGGCTGTCTTTATTTCAGCACCTGTTGGCGCTTAAAACTTGAAAGGCCAGAATGATTGGCCTGCTACACTATCGGAGCAATAGTAGGCCTAATAATACACAAGTCTATTTAACGGTTTGGTAGAAAACAGTACTTCCGAATACCCT